>Ga0335072_10000832_pt1 | contig 54444 bp, 48 predicted proteins | sample Lox_Sample_21_FD_206725 | JGI IMG/M metagenome (GOLD analysis project Ga0335072, IMG submission 206725) | Soil microbial communities from Loxahatchee National Wildlife Refuge, Florida, United States - Lox_Sample_2.1 | ecosystem: Environmental > Terrestrial > Soil > Wetlands | place: USA...
GGCGAAACTGACCATGCGAAAATCCTACGGCTTCCGCACGTTCCACGTGACGGAAACCGCGTTGTACCATGCACTTGGCAAACTGCCGGAACCGGATGTCGCCCACAGATTCTTTTGACGAGGCAAGAACGGGATTATCTCCTTGAGGCAGGTATCTGACAGGTTAGGGAGACAGCCCTGTGCGCGGGATAATTACCTACCTCCAAGATCGGGCTATCCCCTACGACGCTCCGCGGTTGCGCATCCTTACAGACCGCCGCAACGCTCTCGTTGCAGCACAGAGCGCTGTTACCCTTGTTTCTATAAATGGACGGCAGCCGGAACCGATGCGGATATAGGCGTTTGCTCGAAAGAAAGGGTACCGCTCTTTGATCATTCGTGCATATAAACGCGATATTTCGCTATAATCGCCATGGCGATTAGATGCGGGTCATCAAAATCTTTGTGCTTTTCTAACTTTTTCAATCTGTCGGCTAACTCGTCTACCCGTCTGGTTGGGAGTTTAACCAAGCGTCTTCTTCGCTCATAATCTCCCAGCACCGACAGGAACCGCCGTCCCACCAATTCCTGGCAGTACTGCGTTCCCCTCACGATCATTTTTCCCTTCTTGTTTTCAATCCAGTCTCGAACCGCCTCGTATTGCGAATAGTTGGCGTTTCGTGGATTGAACACCGCATGGAATGTACATGCGTCAATGATCAGGCACATCTCCATGACGTGATCCAGGCAGGCGTCATCCGAGGAGAAACGGTCGAAGAAGTCCAGAACCGGGAGCGGCTGAACTGCGCTGGGATTGCGGCGAGGATGCGGGGTGGCAGGCATTTGTCTTCCCTGCGAGACCATTCCTGGCACCCTCGTATACGTGTGTCAGGGGGATGATCCCGTATAAGAAATCTGCCGACCCGATCACCCTGACTCTCGGCGCTTCGCGCCATCCACCTCTCCCGCTTCGCGGGCGAGTTTATTTTGTGACGAACTTCAGCGTGTATGCCTTGCTGATATCCATGCCTTTCGGATACAGCCCCTCCGATTCCGTCGCCTGGTAGAACGCGTCCCACCGCGCCTTGGTCATCGCGCCGATCCCCTGCTTCGCTGCATCGCCTGATGTCAGGATGCCGTGCTGGATCAACGATCCGCGGCCATAGGCGATCAGCGCGTCGGTCATTTCCGGATTGGCCTGCTTGATCAGCTTGTTCGCCGGTGCCGGATCGCCGTTCAGATATGAGTACCAGCCCTCGATCGAGCCATCGACGAACCGCTTCACCAGGTCGGGCCGCGTGTCGATATTCTTGTCCGACGTGGCGATCAGGCTGGCATACCCGGCGAACCCCGCATCGGCGACCAGCAGCACCACCGGCATCCTGCCGGTCGCCTGCTTGATGGAAAATGGCTCGGATCCCAGAAAGCCCTGCTGGACGGCCTTCCTGTTCGCCAGGAACGGCTGCAGGTTGAACGTGTAGGGGCGGATCTGGCTATCGGAGTAGCCGAACTTCGCTTTCAGGAAATTCCACCAGCCAACGCGCGTATCGGCGCTGATCATGATCGGCTTTCCCTTCAACGCGGCGAAGCTGTCGTTACCCTCGCCATGATGCGCGATCAGCACCGACGGATCCTTCTGAAACATCGCCGCGACGGTGCGGAACGGAATGTTTTCCTTGACAAAATTCAGCGCCAGAAAGGAGTTGGAGCAAATGTTGAAGTCCAGCCGGCCGGCGAGCAAAAGCTGTGTGTGGTTCACCTCTGGGCCGCCTTGCTGCACGGTGACGTCGAGACCGTGCTTGGCGTAGATGCCGGTGGCGGCCGCCTGATAGAAGCCGCCGTACTCTGCCTCGGCCTTCCAGTCGAGACCGAACGTGATGTGGTCGGTGGCGGCGCGGGCAATGGCGGGCGCGGCGAGGCTCGCGGCAAGGCCCGTGAGTACGGTGCGGCGGTGCATGGTCGGCTCCCCAGGGATGGTTTTTCGTGGCGGGACCCGCACAATGCCAGCCAGATCATGGGAGGCAAGATGGCAGCCGACGTGAGTTTTGGCCTGGCGGGCAGGCGGGCGATCGTCACCGGGCACCGCGGCGGTATCGGCGCGGCGATCACGACGGTGTTGCAGCGCGACGGCGCCGAGGTAATCGGGCTCGATCTGCCGGATTTCGACCTGGGCGACACCGCTGCGTTGGAGCAACGCCTGGCGCGGTTGGTTGCGGAGCGTGGGCCAATCGACATTCTGGTGAACAATGCCGGCGTCACCGTGCTGGGCAGCGTGCTGGAGACGCCGCTCGCGGAAGTGGAGCGGGTGTTCCGCGTGAATTTCCTCGCGGCTTATGCGCTGATGCGGGCAGTGCTGCCCGGGATGGTAGAGCAAGGGCGTGGGGCGATTGTGAACATTGCGTCCGACCAGGCGCTGATCGGCAAGCAGGTCAGCGCGGCGTATGGCGCGTCGAAAGCGGCGATCGCGCAGCTTTCGCGCAGCGCCGCGCTGGATTGGGCGCGGTTCGGCATTCGCGTGAACTGCATCGCCCCCGGCAGCACGGATACGCCAATGCTGGCGAGGGTGATCGGCGACCTGGCGGCAAGCTACCCGGACAGGTTTCCGACGACGTCGGCGGATGCGTATCGCGCCGGCGTCCCGTTGGGCCGGTTCGCACAGCCGGAGGAGATTGCGACAGCGGTCGCTTTCCTGGCGTCTGATGCGGCTTCGTTCATCACCGGGGTGGTTCTGCCGGTCGATGGCGGAACCACTGCCGCATGAGTGGCCGCATTGCCGTGGTGACCGGAGGCACTCGCGGCATCGGCGCGGCGATTGCCGACCGGCTGGCAGGGGAGGGGTTCCGCGTGCTTGTGGCCGCACGCCATGCGACGGAGGGGCGGCACGAATGCCGGGTATGCGATGTGACCGATCCTGGGTCGGTGCGGGCGTTGTTTGGGGCTCTGCCGCGTGCCGATGCGTTGGTGAATTGCGCCGGGCTGGCCGGGACCAATGCGTTGGATGGGGACGATGCGGTATGGCACGCGATGATCGCAGCCAACCTGCACGGCACGTACTATTGCTGCAAGGCGGCGTTGCCGTTGTTACCTGACGGCATCGGACGGATTGTGAATATTGCCTCGGTGCTGGGGCTGCGCGGGGTGCCGGACCAGACCGCCTACTGCGCCGCCAAGCACGGCGTAGTGGGCTTCACGCGCGCGCTGGCCTTGGCGCTGGCGCCGCGGGGGATCACCGTGAATGCGGTCTGCCCGGGGTGGGTGGATACGGACATGGCACGCCAGCGCTTCACCGAATTGGGGATTTCGGCGGACGCTATTGCGGCGAGCGTGCCGACGGGGCGGATCGTGACGCCGGAGGAAGTGGCCGGCGCAGTCGCCTGGCTGCTGCGACCTGAGGCAGGCAGCATCACGGGAATCGCGTTGCCGGTTGAGGGCGGGGCGTTGGCGGCTGCTCCCTGACGCTTTCCGATGGTGCGATTCTATCTCTTTCAGAAGGTGGGAGAGATCGGTTGGGTCGCGAGGCGGACCAAGCTGAACGGGCCGAGGGTGAGGCCTGCCATGGGGCTGCCATGGGGCTGATCAGGGGGTGATTGGATCGGCGGGAAGAACAACAGATCCTGCCGACCCGGTCACCCCTGCACTCGATGCTTCGCACCTCGACCGGTCCCGTGGAGCGGGAGAGGTTTCGGCACGGGCGCAGCAGATGTATATGCACCGGCCATGTCCCGCCGCTTTCGAATCTTTGGCACCGTAGCTGGCCTTTGCCTCGCAATTGGCGTCATGACGACCCTGGTTTCCTTCTCTGTCACGCTTTACCGTCTGTTCTGCCAAGCGACCGGCGCCGGCGGCTACACCGAGCGGGCCGCATCCGACACCGCCAGCCGGTCGGCCCGCGCCGTTACGGTTTCTTTCAATACCGACGTGGCCCCCGGCATGCCCTGGCGCTTCGTGCCGGTGCAGCGCAGCGTCACCGTGCATCTCGGCGAGGAGACCTTGGTGTTCTTCGAAGCCGAGAACCTGTCGGACCATTCCATCGTCGGCCATGCCACGTTCAACGTCACGCCCGACCGCGTCGGCTTCTATTTCAAGAAGATCCAGTGCTTCTGTTTCACCGAGGAACGCCTCGGCCCGCACCAGAAGGTGGAAATGCCGGTCGATTTCTTCGTCGATCCGCGCATGGCGACCGACCGGGACGCGACGGATGTGCACGATATTGTCCTGTCCTACACGTTCTTCGAATCTCTCAAACCGACGGGTGCGCAGGATCTGGCCCGGTTCGACGACCGACCGCCAGACCCCGCCGCCGGCCGCGTATTGTTCGCCACCGTGTGCAGCGCCTGCCATGGGCTGGATCGCAACAAGGTCGGCCCCATGCTGGATGGCGTGGTGGGCCGTCGGGCCGGCAGCGTGGCCGGCTACCCTTATTCGGCGGCACTGGCAAAGTCCGGGTTTACCTGGGACGCCGGCACGTTGAACAAGTGGCTGGCCGGGCCACAGCGTTTTGTTCCTGGCGCGGAGATGCCATTCAGCTTGCCCGACGCGGTGCGGCGGCGCGATGTGATTGCGTATCTCGAGACGCTGACGCCGCATGCGGCGAAAGACCAGGCAGCAGCGGTGGCGAAGCAGCCACCCTCATAGGCGTGGGTCTTGCCTGGACCTACGCCGCCTGCGCCCGCGCCGTCTCTGTCGCGGCTTCCAGGCCCAGGGTCTGTGCCAGCCGGTCCAGCCGCCGCACGACGCTCTCGCCGGCGAACACGCCGCTGTCTTCTTGCAGCCGCAGCAGCAATTGCCCGCCGCGCAGCGACAGCGACGTGCCGGCCAGCAGGTCCGGAGTGCCGGCGGACAGCGTGTACGCCAGCCGCAGCGCAACGCCCAGCACCTCGGCTCGTGAGGCGCTGGCGACGTCCAGCAGCAGACGGGCGGGGCGGAGGAAAGGGGCGTCGGCCTCCACCTCGTACCGCATTGCCGTGGTCAGGGCGAGGAACGCGCGTGAGTGGTGGTCCAGGCCGATTCCCGGCTGGCGCAGCACGCGCAGGAAGGCTTGTTCGGAGCGGAATTCCGGGTGGTCGTGGCTGCCGATGTCGGAGAGCCAGCAGGCCGCCTGGCGCAACCGACGCGTTTCCGGTGCTTCATAGGGAAACAGGGGCGAGGTCCAGTCGAGCAAGGCTGGGGGCAGGGAGGGATCGCGGCCCAATCGCGCTGCCATCTCGTGGCCGGCCGAGAGCAGCGGGTCCTGGTGCCGAATCTCGTCCGGCATGCGCTGCATGAACCAGCCCTCGCGCAGGCCGGAGGCACTGAATACCACGCGCCGCACCCCGGTCGCGCGGAGGATCCGTCGCAAGACGACAGCGGCGAACGGCAGGTCATCGATGCGCCGGCGGGGCATGGCGGGCAGCCGTTCCAGCGCCCGGCGGCCGGCCGTGGAGATCAGGCCGGCGAGGTCGCGCGCCTCCTCGCGGCTGATCGCGTAGTGATGGACCATTTGCAGCGGATAGCCGGTCTGCGCCATGTGGATGCGAGCCAGCGCGCGCCAGGCGCCGCCGACGAGATACAGGTCTGCGTTGGCGGCGTCGCTTAACCAGGGGATCGTCGCCAGATCCTCCTCGGCGATGGCCCGGGCGCGCACCGGGTCGCTGCCGGAGCGCTCGGCCAGCCGGATGACGCCAAGGCGAAGGGTCTGTGACTGGCTGCGGGTGCCGGCGGCGAGCCTCACCACTTCCAGCGAGCCACCGCCGATATCGGCCAGGATGCCGTCAGCGGTGGGAATTCCGCACAGCACGCCTTCGGCCGAGTATTCCGCTTCCTCGATTCCGGACAGGACGCGGATCGGCACCCCCGGCATGCGTTGCTCCAGCGCGGCGACGAAATCCGGGCCGTTGCGCGCGTCGCGCACGGCGGCGGTGGCGAGGATCTCGAACGGCTGCGCCCCCATGGCCCGTGCCACCGCCTGGTAGCGGTGCAGGACGGTGAAGGCCTGGTGCATGCCGTCATCGTTCAGGCGGCCGGTCGCGGACAGGCCGCGGCCCAGACGCAGGACCGCCTTCTCGTTGAAAATGCTCAGAGGGTTGCGGCCTCGGCCCTCGAACACCACCAGGCGGACGGAGTTGGACCCCAGGTCTACGACGCCGCAGCGCGGCAGTTCGGCAGGCGGCGTGTAGGGCATGCGGTCGGTCCTGCTTGTCTCGGTTCCGGCGCTGGCGGTGCCGGGCCGGCCCACGGCAGTGCGGGCGGCCGCCGCTCATATAGACGCGCACACGCCTGCCCGGCAGAGGATAGACGGTGCGGGCGGGGCAGGCGCGTGAAGGTTCCGGGACATGGCCGACGTGAGAGGAGCCCCCTGTCCGCATCAGCATCAGGCCGCGGCGGTGCGGGCCTCCCAGCGTTGGCGGGCAACGACACGCCGGCTCAGTCCCGGTTCACCAGATCCTGCCGCACGGTGCAGCCGCACGCTCGCGGCTGCCGGTTGGTTCGGTTCAGGCCGTGCTCAGGCTGACCGCGGCGTCGCGATGGCCGACGTCGCCCGTAGGGGTTCGCCCCCCAGGTCGGGCAAGTGCAGTTCAACATCCCGCGTTTCCGGTCCCAGCAGCGCGCCAGCAACCATCAGCACCCCCGCGAGCCCCAGCAGCAGAATCGGCGCGTAGAGATAGGGGATGAGATTCGAAAGCCACAGCACGTAAATGCCCGAGAACGACGGGATGACCACCGCGAGGCTGTAGCCGATGCCATAGCCGCTGGCACGGACATGGGTGGGGAAGCGCTCGCAGATGTACACGGTCACCGCGCCCCATGGTGAGATCGCCAGCACGTGGAAAATGCCGAACAATGTGGTGGTAACCAGCGGCGACCCGCCGGTCAGCGCGTTTGTGACTGCCTCGTAATAGAGTGCCGGACAGCACGCCAGCACCACCAGCGCCGATATGACGATGGAGCGGCGCCGGCCGATCATCTGGCTCAACAGGCCCCAGAACAGGAAGGCAAAGAACAGCCCGATACTGGCCAGCAGAAAGCCGTTCGACGTCATTGTGCTGGGCACGTGCAGTTGCTGGATCATGATGCTGGGCAGCAGGGTGGACGGCTGGCCGACCAGCCAGAAGCCGCTCATCATCACGAAGATCTGGCCGAGCACGCGCAGATGCCGGCCGCTCATCACGTCCTTCAGCGGTGCCTCGCTTTTTTCACTGGATTCCCACAGCTTCGATTCCGGCACCCTGCGGTAGTACATCAGGAAAGCCATGGCGATGGCGAACCCGATGATGAAGGGCACCCGCCACCCCCATGCAAAGTACTGCTGTTTTGTGGTTATCGTCAGCATGATCGTGGTAACTGCCGTGGTCGCGGCAAAGCCGACCGGAAACGCTCCCTGGATCAGTCCGCCGACGAAGCCGCGCCTTTCCTTGGGTACCATCTCCAGCGCCAGCGTGTTGTTAGAGGTGTATTCGCCGCCCATGAAGATGCCGCCCAGGAAGCGGACCAGGATCAGCAGGTTCAGCGACCAGACGCCGATGCTGGCGCTGCCGGGGATGAAGGCGATCAGTGCCGTGAACGTGCCGAAGCCGGCGATGCTGATCATGGTGGTGCGGCGACGGCCGATCTTGTCGGCCCAGTGGCCGAAGATCACCGCGCCGCACGGACGGCCGAGCAGCGTGGCGACGATCGTGAAGTAGTAGATCGTGGTGGTTGCCGTCGGGCTGAGGCCCTTCGGCTCGAAATAGTGCATCACCGGTGCCAGCACCAGCGCGGGCAGGTAGATGTCGAAGAAGTCCACGGCAAAGCCAACGAACCCCGCGAAGATGACACGCCGCGCCTCCGGCGACAGTGGTTCGCTCGCAAACAGTCCGGATTTCATGGCCGACCTCCCGATGTGGCAGGCTTTGCCCTGGCTCGGTTCGATCAGGGCTTCGCCTGACTTCTTTGCCCGGGAATGTCCGGCATAGCCGGACAGTGCCCGTCGCGATAAACATGACATCCGAGCCTATCGGGTATGTCCGGTACACGACAAGTGCCGCGCGGTTGGTCGTGGCCGCAGTCGCCGCCTGGCGGTTTTCCCCTACAGTTGCCAGGAAGCGCGACTGGCCGGTTCAGGCGTCCCGCTCGGGCCAAAACTGGCAGGTCCGGCTGACGAAGGTTCGGGATGGATTCCAGCGGCCTTGCGGCCTTGGTGAGGCAAGGGCGACTTCACGGCCTGGTCGGGCGCACGTCGCCGCGCGACGGGACCGGTGGCCTCAGTCCTGGTTCACCCGATCCTGCCGCCGGTGGCTTTGCCCCAGCGGCGCGAACGCCGCCGGCCCATGCAATGCCGAACCCCGCCCCGACAGAGAGGGATTGGTCATGAAATAGTCGTGTGCCGACACCGGCTTCTTCCCTGGCGTCACGCGCCGCCACGTGGCGTCCTGCTTGAGTTCCCAGGACTGCAGCGAGTCCTTCAAATTCACCACCATGATCTGGTCCAGCACCTGGGCGTGCACGGTCGGGTTATGGATCGGCACCAGTGTTTCCACCCGCCAATCCATGTTCCGTTCCATCCAATCCGCCGAACTGATGTAGACCCGCGCATGCCGGCTCGGCAGCGGATGGCCGTTGCCGAACGCACAGATGCGCGCATGTTCCAGGAACCGCCCAACGATCGACTTGACGCGGATGTTTTCCGAAAGCCCCGGCACTCCGGGCCGCAGGTTGCAGATGCCACGCACCACCATCATGATCTTTACGCCGGCGCGCGACGCCTCATACAGCGCATCGATCAGCTTCACATCGACCAGGCTGTTCAGCTTCACCCAGATGCCTGCCGGACGGCCAGCGTGGGCGAACGCAATCTCCTTGTGTATCAGCTCCAGCAGCACGTCGCGCGTGGTCAACGGGCTGAACGCCACTTCGTCCATGCGCTCGGGGCGCGCATAGCCGGTGATGTAGTTGAACAAGCGCGCGGCATCGCGGGTCAGCGCCGGATCGGTGGTGAAGAACGACAGGTCGGTGTAGATGCGCGCAGTGATCGGGTGATAGTTGCCGGTGCCGAAATGCGCATAGCTGCGCACGGATCCAGCTTCGCGACGCGCCACCAGAGACAGCTTGGCGTGCGTCTTCAGGCCGGGAATGCCGAACACCACCTGCACGCCGGCGGCTTCCAGCGAGCGTGAAAGCTGGATGTTCATTTCCTCATCGAAGCGCGCGCGCAGCTCTACCACCGCGGTGACGAATTTGCCGGCCTCCGCCGCCTCGATCAGTGCCTTCACAATGGGCGAGTCGCGGCTGGTGCGGTACAGCGTCTGCTTCACCGCGATCACGCTGGGGTCCTGCGCCGCCTGGCGCAGGAACTGCACCACGACATCGAAGCTTTCGTAGGGGTGATGGACGATGATGTCCTTCGCCCGGATCGCGGCGAAACAGTCGCCGCCGAAATCCAGGATGCGTTCGGGGAAACGCGGCGTATAGGGGTGGAACAACAGGTCCGGGCGGTCGTCCACGATCAGGTGCCGCAGGTCGGCCATGCCCAGAATGCCGTCGGCCGTGTGGATCTCATCGGTGCTGGCATCGAGTTCGTCGGCGACGAGATCGCGCAGTTCCTGCGGCATGGCCGCATCGACGCCGAGATGAATCGCCACGCCCCGCCGCCGCCGCTTCAGCGCGGTTTCGAAGGAACGCACGAGGTCTTCCGCCTCTTCCTCGAATTCCACGTCAGTGTCGCGGATCAGGCGGAACATGCCATGTCCAGTGACGCGGAAACCGGGGAACAAACGATCCAATAACAGTACGACGAGGTCATCCAGCATGATGAAGCGAATGGTCTCGGTGCGGGCCGGATCGGGCGGCAGGCGGACGAAGCGCTCGACCTGGGACGGCAGAGGGATCAGCGCCCGCATCGCCTGTCCGTCCTCCTCGCGCAGCAGCAGCAGCGCGACGACCAGGCCCATGTTCGGGATGAATGGAAAGGGGTGGGCGGGGTCGATTGCCAGCGGGGTGAGGACGGGGAACACGCGCTCCATGAACCAGGCTTCGAGCCAGGCCAGATCGTCGCGCGTCAGCGAATCCGCGGCGCACACTTCGAGCCTGGCCTGTTGCAGCAGCCCCTTCAGTTCGCGCCAGACTCGCTGTTGCTCCTTGAGCAACAGCTCGGCACGGACGCGGATTTCGGCGAGTTGCTGGCTGGGCGTGCGGCCGTCGGGCGATGTCTTGGTGATGCCGGCCTTGGCCTGGCCGATCAGGCCGGCGACGCGGACGGAGTAGAATTCGTCGAGATTCGATGCGCTGATCGAGAGGAATCGCAGCCGTTCCAGCAATGGTTGGCGCAGGTTCTCTGCTTCCTCTACCACGCGGTCGTTGAAGTCGAGCCAAGACAGCTCGCGGTTGATGAAGCGATCCGGGCTGTCAGGCGTGATCACGGGCGGCGCCGACGCAGGAGCCGGAGGGGACTCGCGCTCCGCCGTGGCATCGCGCACAGCGAGTTCGGCATTTGCGGAAGGTGGGTTCATGCCGCGATCCTACCGTTGGGTCCGTCGAAGCACAAAATGACATTGCGGCGGGCAGGGCCCGCTACCAGCGCGGCGTGAAGTTACGTAATCGGCACGTTATGCCAGATACGAGACGCGACACGTTGCGAGACGGGTGCGGCAGGCCTGCGGTCGCCCTGCGCCATGTCATTGCGAGGAGGCAATTTCGGTCGTGACGGCACACGAACCGCCCGGCCGCTTTCCCGTCGTTGGCTGCTTCGTCGCTTTGCTCGTTGCAATGGCGGATGCCGGCCGCGGTCGCTGACGGTCTGGGACCGGAGCGACCGCATGTTCACTCCGATGGTGCTGGGCGTTTCATTCCGCCGGCCTACCCTCGTCCCAGGAACGGCATCTTGGTGGCCATGATGGTGACGAACTGCACGTTGGATTCCAACGGCAGGTTCGACATGAACAATACCTGCTGACCCACATGGTTCACGTCCATTCGCGGCTCGACAGCCATCTGCCCATGGGGCTGCAACTGCCCGTTGGTCGTGCGCGCCGTCATCGGCGTCGCGGCGTTGCCGATATCGATCTGGCCGGAGCAAATGTCGTATTGCCGTCCGTCCAGGCCGATGGACTTGGTGAGCCCCGTCACGGCGTGCTTCGTCGCGGTATAAGCCACGGAACCCGGCCGCGGGACGTGCGCCGAGATCGAGCCGTTGTTGATGATTCGCCCGCCGCGCGGTGTCTGGTCTCGCATCATGTGGAATGCGGCACTGGCGCACAGGAACATCGCGTTCAGGTTCACCTGGACGACCCTGAGCCACATCTCGTAGGTGAAATCGCCGAAATTCGTGGTGGGCGTGCCGCCGCCGGCATTGTTGAACAGCATGTCAAGCCGGCCGAATTCCGATTTGACGGTCGAGAACAGGCGGTCGACCTGGTCTGGCTCGGTGACGTCGGTTGGCACGACCAATGCGCGCCCGGCCGTCTTCATGCCGGCCGTCTCCTCCAGCATCTCCTTGCGCCGGCCGGCGATTGCGACGGACCATCCGTCATTCATCAGAGCCAGCGCCGAAGCGCGGCCGATTCCAGTGCCTGCGCCGGTGATGACGGCAAAGCGGTCTGGCATGCGATATTCCTCCCCAATTCGGCAGCTATGCACCGACATTGTGGCCCGCCGGGGCTAGGCCCGCGAGTCCCCCTCTGCCGCTTCCCCCTCTGCCGCTTCCCCCTCTGCCGCTTCCCCCTCTGCCGCTTCCCCCTCTGCCGCTTCCCCCTCTGCCGCTTCCCCCTCTGCCGCTTCCCCCTTTGCTGCTTCCATGCAAGAGGTCATGGTGGTGCCCATCTCTTCCACGATCGCCGCGGCGATGGCTTTGGTGACGCCGCGGCCGCTGGCGAGCGCGGCGCGATCCAATCGAGCTGCCGCCTCGCGCAAGGCGGCCGGGGAACGCGGCAGGCGCAGCAGCAGCCATTCCTGCAGCCCGGGACCGACGCCGAGCTGCCGGTCGGCCAGCAAGCGCATCAGCAAGGCGCGAAGAAGGGAGTCCTCCGGCGGCGCGATTTCCACCGCGGTGATCGCGCGCAGCCTGCTGGCGAGGTCGGGCAGCCGGACAGGCCACCGCGCAGGGGCAGCGCGCGCGGCAAGCAGCACCGGGTGTTGGGCCTCGCGCGCGGCGTTCAGCAGGTGCAGCAACGCCGTTGCGTCGCAGAGCGCATCGGCGTCATCCAGTGCGATGCCCGCCGGCGGCACCGGTTCCAGCGGGCCGGTGAGGGTGGCGCCCGACAGCACGCGTGCGCCGCGGCGCCCGGCCCAGAGTCGCAGCAGGTGCGTCTTGCCGCAGCCGGCGCCACCCCATAACGCCAAGCGATGCTCGGGCCAGTCTTCCGTGCGTTCGAGCCAGGCGCGCGCCGCCTCATTCGAGGGGGCAGCGAGGAAATCGGCCGCGGCGTAGCTCGGCTGGTGCGGGAACGGCAGCGGGAGTTGATCGGCGGCCATGGGAGGGGTTGTGGCTCTGATGGGATGCATGGCGCAACATCCAGCCTGACCGCGGCGCTCAGAGAACATCCTGGAAAGGCAACAAATGCCCTGGAATGGCCAGAGCCATACCGCTTGAATTGTAATGCGAACTTGCATGGGTGTTCTGCAGCGCACATCGCTATGGCGCCGCCGCGATTGCCCGGAGCATACGCTGCGTTTGCCCGCCGCAGCGATCCCGCTAAGGTGCCCTCGCTGTGCCCTTGGCGTGCGGTGCTTCGTTCGGAGGAAGTCCAGGTATGAAACCACGTATCGCCGTCGTCGGCGCCGGGGCAGTCGGCGGCTATGTCGGGGCCAGCCTGGCACATGCGGGGCATGACGTGACGTTGATCGACCCGTGGCCGGCCCATGTCGAGGCGATCCGTGCCCATGGCATGAACCTCTACGGCATGACGGATGTTGAGCGCCGTACTGTTCAGGTTCCCGCGATGCACCTGACGGAAGTGCAGAACCTGGCGAAGCAGCGGCCGATCGACATCGCGTTCATCTCGGTGAAGTCGTACGATACGATCTGGGCGGCGCAGATGATCCGGCAATATCTGGCGCCCGGCGGCTGCGTGGTGTCGATGCAGAATTGCATCAATGAAGAACGCGTCGCGTCTGTCGTCGGCTGGGGACGTACGCTGGGGGTGATCGTCGGCGGCGGAGTGGGGGTCGATCTGTACGAACCGGGGCACATCCGCCGCGGCTATATGAAGCGGCCGGATGCCGTCGGGTTCTATGTCGGCGAACCAAACGGCCGCATCACGGCGCGCGCGGAAGCGATCGCTGCGATCATGAACGATGTCGATAACGCCAAGGCCACCGACAATCTGTGGGGCGAGCGCTGGACCAAGCTGTGCGTCAATGCGATGCGCAACGGTGTTTCCGCCGCCACCGGCATGGGCGGCAATGAACGCGACCGGCACGACGCGGTGCGCCGCGTCTGCATCAAGCTGGGCGGCGAGACCGTGCGGGTGGGGCAGGCGCTGGGGTACAAGCTGGGCAAGGTGGGCGCACTGCCGCCAGAGACTCTGGCGCGCGCGTCACAGGAGGATCGCGGTGCGATGGCGGAGATCGACGGACTGCTGCTCTCGGCGGCGGAAGGCGGCGGTCGCGCGCCGTACCAGCGTCCTTCCATGGCCCAGGACATGGCGAAGGGCCGCCGCACCGAGATCGAACTGATGAATGGCTTCATCGCGGAGGAAGGCGCGCGCGTGGGCGTGCCGGCGCCGACCAACGCCATGATCACGCGGCAGGTGCTGCGGGTGGAGCGCGGTGAGATTCCGCCTCGGCCGGAGAATGTTCTGGTGAATTCATAGGAAAATGGCAGAGAATTCGACCGAGCCATGATGCCGGCGTCGGGCCGGCCCAGATCCGCAGTCAGAGCGGCGCTAACAGCCGCTCTGGTCCCAAATGAACCTCCGATGGCTGCCCAATGCGCCAACCATGATTGGTCGCGGAGAAACGCCGCTGCTACGGTGTGAACGTCACCTCCGCCGCGCCCAGTCCTTCGAACGATACGCCGCAGACATCGCCCGGCTTGAGGAACCGCAGGCCGGTCCAGGAACCGCAGGTTACAAATTGTCCGGCATGCACGCCGGTCGTGTCTCGCACCATGTTGACCAGCGCCACCGCGGTCCGCAGTGGATCGCCCGTCGGATGTCCCCCCTCTTGCTCGATCTCCGTCTTGCCGTTCACTGTCAGCCGCACTTTCAGCCGGCCAAGCGGCAGAGCGCGCCAGTCCGCGACCGGCGTTCCATGCACGAACCCGCCGTTGGCGATGGAATCGGCGAGCACTTCGAGATTGGAAACCGCTTTTCGGTCCTGTGCGCGGGCACCGAAGCGGCTGTGCACCACCTCGATCGCCGCCAACGGTTCAACCACGGCCAATACTTCCTCGCGGGTGTATGGGCGCGCACGCGGCGGCAGGTCGCGACGGAAGATGAAAGCAACCTCGCCTTCCACGCCACAGGCCGGCACTGCGGCTGCGGGCATGCGGGCTGGGCTGCGATGGATCGTGTCCTGGTAGATGACACCACGGTTCGGTTCGCCGTCGGCCGGGATGTTGGCCTTGTAGGCGCCGACGGTTCTGCCGAGCGCAGCGGTGGTTGCATCCTGGATGGCGTGGGCCTCTGCCACGGTGGTGGGGCGGCACGACTCCGGCAGGTTCGCGAGCGGCTGCATGGTTTGCCGTGCCTGGACCAACAATGATACCGCCTGTTCGATGCTCTGCTCGTCCATGGTGCCAGCCTCGTCTGTTGGACTTCGAGGCAAGCGTGGCACGCGGCGGCGTACCGGGCAAAGCGGCGCCCGGGATGCCGTGGCCGGCGTGATGCCGTGTCAGGCGGCCGTGACGATATGTTCCAATTGATTAACGAAATGCGTGGTGCCGTGGAGGTCCCCGCCAGTCCATGCACCTCGTTGGTGCCCGGGGGATCGGACAGTGCGTTGTTCGACGATAGCGCATCGGACGGCCTCTCACACGACCTGTGAAGGCCGCCCGTCACGCTGGTTACCACCCGGTCATCACCGGCGCGGCCGGCTCAATCCCGAGTGCCCGCTTTGCCGCCATACGACGCGGCACGGTCACTCGCGGCTATTTTGCCGGCTCTTGCGCATGGGTCGCCCGCATCAAACGGATCAACTCGGGGTCGCTCATCGTCGCGGTCTGCTTGCTGTTCAGGAAGCCGAGGTATTCCTGAGCCATCGCCGGCGTTGCGACTTCAAGCATCAGCCGGTTTTCCAACCAGAACTCGATCACGTGGAAGAACGGCTTCTGCCCCTGCGGGCCGCGGCCGAAGGTCTTGGCGCGCCAGCCTTCGCGGGCGCCGATGCGCTCCACCTCCTCCGCCCCGCGCGGCACCGACAACAATACGTGGAACGGCCAGGTGCGAGGCGGGGTCGGATTTTCGGCAAAAACCACCTGATCGTCATGGTCAGGTATGTTGAGCGTCGCGCCCTCCGGGTAGACCTCAATCATCGTGCCGTTCGCGTCGCCGGTCGTCGCCATGAACGCGCCTTCAAGCGGGCCGAACGGTATGCACGTGCCGTTCATCAGTTCGGCCAGAACTTCGGCAACGCGGTGCGGCTCGCGCGCCGGGATCGATACGTGGTGGATCATCTGATTGCCCTCCGTGGTGAAAGATTTCGACGTAGTCCATCGACCATCGCGGCGCATGTCATTACGACAGGCGCGCGAGTACCGCGGCCCCCGCCGTGACGTAGTGGCGTGGATGGACCGCCGTGTGTTGGGCCGCGACGCGAAGATCCCGCACCCTGCGCTGCAGCGGCGAGCTTTCGTACACGGCCCTGCTCCCGGCGAGTTCAAAGCAGCCTTCGGCGACCCGGACGCAGGCCGCGTTGATCCAGACCGCTGCCTGGACTTGCTCCGCCGCGCGGGTCAGGCTCTTCGCCGCGGATCGCTCGGGGTTTTGCCACACCCGGGTGATCTGCGCCTCGAGCAATGCACGCGCCGCCATGAGCTCGGCATCAAGCCGTGCCAGGCCCTCGTTGAAACGCTCGGTCTCCGCCAGTGGGGTGGTCATGAACATCTGTTTGACGCCAGTCCGCGCCAGTTGAACGAGGTCCATGATGGCGCCCTCGGCAATCCCCACCGGGAGGGCGGCATGCGCCAGCACCATGAGCTCGAAGAACTTGCCAAAGACGGGATCAGGCGCGAACGAGGCGCCGAAGGGAAACTCGACGAAATTCGAGTCGGGCACCAACACGTCGGTCAATGCGACGTGGTGGCTGCCGGTGCCCCGGAGGCCAAACGTGTGCCAGGTGTCGCGGATCTCCCAGTGCTCGGCAGGCATGAGACAATGGCGGATCAACGGCCCGGGCCCATCCGAGGAGTCGATGGGGGACCCGCCCTGCGTCATCACGCAAGCGCCGCCGATCCATTCCGCGTTCTGGCAGCCGCTGGCGAACGGCCATACGCCGGTCACCCGCCATCCGCCGGGAACGCGCTCGGCTTTGCCGACAGGCTGACCTGAACCGGCGAAAATATGATCCTTTCGGTCACGGTAGATTGCCTCGCACAGATCCGGGCTCGCGAGAAATGGTATCAGGCTTGCGATGTGGCCAATCATGGCATTCCAGCCGACCGATCCATCGAGCCTGGCCAAAGCCCTGATCACCCGAGATGCGCTCAGCGCGTCAAGTTCAAGGCCGCCGTAACGCCGCGGTACGAGCATGCCGTAAATCCGTGCCGACCTGAGAGCAGATGCGAGCTCCGCCGGCAGCCGCCGACCTTGCTCGATGTCGGGAGTAAGCCGGGCGACCATCGGCGCGAGCGCGGCGACGCGCGAAAGCACCTGATCCACCGTTATCTCGTCGGGACCCTGGACATTGCTGGCCGCCGATCGCCGCTTGTCGAGGAGCGTTGTCATCAAGTTATTCTCCGGTTTGGAATCGACAAGGCCGTAGTCTGCGGCGGGCTGAATGCAGTTCGATTACGGCTAACGGCGAATGCGTTTCAACCGTAACCGGACACGACGCCTCGGGCGCCGCCCGAATGATCGGTGACGGCAGCATTCAATGCCCAGGAAATCCCTGGTCACCTGACGCGATGGCACGGGAGGTGGTGAAGGAAGCCAAAATCAATGGCTGTACTGAGCAGATAAAGCAACGGCCAGAACCATGATTATGGTCCTGGCCGCCGCGATACCAGCGGTTTTACGCTGCCATCATTTCTTCTTCCACCCGTTGCATCAGTTCCGGCTCCGCCAGCACGCTGTGCGGCCTTATCAAGTGCCACACCTCGATCAGCAGGCGCTGCACCGCCTCATCGCGTACGGCGATCCGCGCCAGCGCGCCGGCGAATTTCAGTGACCGTTCCAGATCTTCCGGCCGATCACCGCGTGTGTCCGGATAAGCGAAGTCGGGCAGCGCCGCCATGTTCCATGGCGTGTCGATCAGAGGACTCGCTTCGGCAAGAAACTCCTTCCCAAGCCCACAGAGCGGATCGGTCAGCGACGCCCGAGCGCCAAGCAGATGGTGCAGCAGCACCGCCTCCCTGGCAGCCACGCTCATGCCTTGACCATACACGGGATTGAACCGGCAGATGGCATCGCCGATCGGAACCAGCCCGTCAGGCATGGCTTGCAGCTCTTCGAAGTGCCGCCGGACGCTTTCCGGCAGCAGGAAGCGTGCCAGACGGCCAACCGGCCTCAGTTGATGGACCGCATGATAAATCGTTTGTGTGGACAGGCCTTGCACATAGTCGAGCAATGGATGCCACTCTGCTGGGGGTCGCTCGGTGCCGCGCCCCGCCACCGTCAGCATCCAGCGATGTCCCTCGATTGGTATCATGACCGCACGCCGAGAACTGCGCGGAGCATCGGGCTGTGTCAGCACAATGCTCCAATCTGTCGGCGCATCGTCCGGGCGTGGCAAGATTGCGGTGGTATAGCAAAGGTCGATGCCAATCGCCGTCTCGCGCGGACGCGGCAGACCGATGGACTGCAACAGCTCGCCGGTCAGTTGTCCGCGTCCGGAAGCGTCCACCACCAGGTCGGCGGCGATCATGTCGTGCGCATTGCTGCCCGCCGTGGAGCAACGCACGCCGGTAACGCGGCGGTTCGCAGTATCAGCCGCGATGGCAACGACGTCAGAGTTCTGGCGAATTGATATGTTGTTTTGCTGCAAGGCGCGCCGTCGCAGTACCCGCTCGATCAGAGGCCGGCTCATCGTATAACCTGAGATGCCGAAATCGCGCTGCGGCATGGGGTCGCGATCCGGGAACTCCTCGCGCAGATCCGCGTTGACGCGCAGTGGGACCGCGCCCGCGCGCAAGAAGTCATCACCGAGAGCTGGATACAGTTCGCCAAGAGCCATCAGACCACCGACCAGCAAGCCATGGGCATGCCATCCTTGCGACGCGCCTGGCCTGGGTGCTGTCGCGCTGGACAAACCGTCGCGCTCGAGCACTAACACTTGCTCGAAGTAGCTGGAGAGCGCTCCAGCCGCAGCCAGGCCCGCAATGCCGGCGCCGATGACGACGGCTCGCTTGCCGATGAAAGCGGGATCAGTTCCCCGGTAGCCCTGATCAGCCAAAACCTGTTGCACGTGCAGACTCCTCTTTGCTGTCCGCAAAGAGCCTGCCCAGGAGCGATGACCTTGTGATTTCAGACGCCAGGTGAAGCGTTGCCGTCGTAACAGGTCTTGCAAGCGAGAGCGCATCTGCGTCGATGGCCGCCGCTCTGCCCGCACCGACCTGCTGCCGGGAGCCGGAGCAGAATTGCTGACAAAAGAACAGAAGCCGCCAGGGCAAGACCGGGAGCGCGTGGTGGCGCACGGCCTTTCCTGGTGCGGACATTTTGACCGCGCGCGTGAGATCAGGCCGGTCCTCACCCCGCGGTCAAAAGGAGCACCCGCACAACCAGCGCAATCGCTGCTCCCAACACCGATACGATGAGGAGTAAAATCGCCAACTCGGCAGGGCTGAGCGGTTCCCGCCCTGGCGGATCACCATCGTGATAGAACCCGCCGCTACGAATCATCATAGCCTTCGCCTCCATCGGCAACGCCGCCCGATGCACCATGTCGCCGGACAGTACATCGGAGGCATCGGCTTGGCGCAAGCGTTCACCGGCGGGCGGTCCCAGGACCTTCGGCCAGCTCGAACTGACGCTCAAAGTGATCGAGGTGGTGATCGAACGTCACCCAAGGATGCCGCGTCGTCTCCCACACGGATACCGTCGGCGAGGGCATACAGGGGTCAGTGAACGCGCCAACGGCGATGCCGATAAGGTCTGGCACAAATTCCGCGTACCAGTACACGGTGGAACCGCAGTCAGGGCAGAAATGGAGTTCGATCTTTCGCCCCGAATCGCTGCCGCGCAGGTAGATCTTGCTCGACCCGTTGGTGCGAACCTGCGATTTCGGAAAATAGCAACTGACTCCGAAGGGCGCGCCAGTTCGGCGCTGGCACTCCATACAATGACACGCGGCCACAAACTCCGGCTCGCCGGTCACCGCCGCACGCAGCGAGCCGCAGCAGCATTGTGCAATCCTGGTCATGGCGAAACCTCCGGCAGCGGAATGGCGGATGCGAAGACCCCATCGGGATCGAAGCGGCGCTTGAGCATCCGAAGCCGGGCGGCATTGCCGCCATAAGCCCAGGCCGCTTGCTCGCGATCCTCCGGGCCGAGCAGGTTGGCGTAGCCACCGGGCAGGGCGAATGGGGCGAGGCTTTGCCAGAGGTCCTGTGCCCAACGCCGATGCGCCGCGCCGTCATCTCCATCCGGCTTCCAACATGCGATGATCTCTACCATGAAATGTTCGCCACGCAGACCAAATGCGGCTGCGTCGGACGCAATCCGCGTCGCGGCACCGTGGAAATGGTGCCAGAAGACCATGCAATGCGGCGACGTCGCGCGCGCCTTCGCGGCGATGATCGCGTCGGCGGCGCCCGCGGTGAGCGCGGGCAGCCAGCGCGTCCGAAGTTCCCAGTGGTAGCCGTCGACAGGCTCCAGCCACGCATCGAATTGGTCGAGCATGTTGGCGTAGGTCGCCGGTCCGACCTGGGAGAAGTGTGGCGTGCCGAAGGCCTGCACGGCTTCCATGGCGTGCTCGCCCTGGCGCTGGTCGCCATTCCACAGCGGCGCGACCATGATGACCGGTTTGCCGTCCGGGTCGGACATCATGCCGGCGGGCACGCCGAGTTCGTCGGGCGCACTGGCCGCGAATGCCGCGTAGCGGTGCAGAACCGCGCCGGCTTCGTTCCAGTTGTAGATGATCGTTCCCGCGAGCATGTCTCGTGCGGGGTGAAGGCGGATCCGCAACGAGGTCACGACGCCAAAATTGCCGCCGCCGCCGCGTAGCGCCCATAACAGTTCGGGCTCCATGTCCGGGCCAGTTGTCACGCGGCGTCCGTCTGCCAGCACGATTTCGGCGCTGAGCAAGTTGTCCGCCGCCAGGCCGCAGGTTCCGTTGAGGGGGCCATAGCCGCCCCCCAGGGTCAGGCCGCCCATGCCGACCGTCCCGCAGTTACCCAATGCCGCGACCAGGCCATGGGCACCGGCGGCGGCAGCCACATCCTTGGCCCGGGCGCCGCCTGCGACAGTGGCCACACATGCGCGCGGGTCCACCGCCACATCCCGCATCCCGGTGAGGTCGATGACGAGCCCATCGTCGCACAGGGCGCGTCCCGTCCAATCATGCCCGCCGCCGCGCACCGAGAGCTTCAGGCCGTGGCGCCGCGCGGCACGAACTGCCGCCGACACGTCGTCGGGTCGTTTGCACAACGCCACGATTGCCGGGCGGCGGCGCACGGCATTGTTCCACACGCGGCAACCCGCATCATAGAGTTCGTCCCCTGGCAGCACCACGCGTCCGGATATTGCTGTCTGCAGCTCGCTGGCACAGCTTGAGCTGAGCGGATCCTTTGAACCCAGCATTTTCGCACTCCTTTCGGTTACGCGAAGGAGGCTCGTTATGGTGCCGGCAAAATGCAGGACCGTTACAGCCAGGTGGAATCGTGCATCAGCCGTAACCTGATGCCTGAACGGGTTCGCCCACGACGGGAACTGTCAACTGATTACCCGATGTTGCAGTTCACAATGCGGGCGCATCCACGAATGGTTTCAATGGTAACCACTATTCGATCAGCAGTCATCGTTCTGTAGCGCCCACGATCGAACATCAGCGTTCCGGCATCCCGGCGCGGCGCAGTCCTTCCAAAATACGCTCGTGACCACCCCGATAGGCGGGATTTACGGCCTCCACCGGAACCGAGCTTCGTTCCGCGGCAAACCGCTGAATTGTCATGCCGGGATCGACCTCGGCATATTTCGCCAGGTGGAACCTGGCGTCATCGATATTGCCGACCAATGCCTCGGCGGCAGCCAGAAACGCCCGATCCCGCGCCAGATACGGATTACTGTGCACTGCGAGCCGCAGGGCCTCGACGGCCTCGGTGTCCCGGCCCAGGTGTATCAGGGCCCGGCCAAGGCCCTGAAGCCATGTCCAACGGGCGCGGTCGCGCGGCGCGATCCGATCCGCTCGGCGGAACCAGTCCACGGCTTCCTGCGCCTTCCCCAGATACAGGTTGTTCAGCCCGAATTCACGATATGCCGTCGGTTCACCAGGATTGAGCGCAATGACCGACATGTCCGCGATGATGGCCTCCGCAAACCGTCCGCGTGCCCGCAGCAATATGGCCTGCGCCTTCATGAGGCCAACGTGGTCCGTTGCCAGGGCGACCGCGCGTGAGGTCAACGCCTCGGCTTCGTCCAGCAGGGCCTCGCGCTCGGCAGTCTCGTACTGATTGAGGACCTGATAGATGCGGGTAGAGGCGATGCCGACCATTGCATCGACACTGCTGGGATCCAGCTGCAATGCACGTGTGAACAGCGACACCGCCTGTAATGCTCTCTCCTTCGTGCTTATGTCGGTTGCCACGGCGTTTCCGCGCATCACCAGATCCAGCGCGTCATTGCTCTCATCGGTCCGCGACCGGCTGCGCCGCGCTTCGTTGCGTACCATCTCCACGCCAACGGTGCGCGCAAGGCGAGCGACGATTTCATCCTGTACCTGCAAGATATTACAACGCTCTTTGTCGAAGCGCTCGGCCCACAGATGTTCGTCCGTCTCCGCATCAATCAACTGCGCATTGACCCGCACCCGCTTTGCATCGGCCAGCACGCTGCCTTCCAGTACGTAGCGCACCCGCAGTTCCTCGCCGATCTGGCGTGCCGGGACCTGACGGCCCTTGTAACTGAAGGCGGTCGAACGAGAGACCACGAAACTGCCTGGCAGGGCTCGGGACAGGTCGGTCAGCAGGTTGTCCACGATGCCGTCCACCACGTAGTCCAGGCTGGAGTCCTGTGACAGGTTCAGAAACGGGAGCACGACCACCGACAGCCGCGGCCGCTCGGCGGCATCCATGGACCCAGCAGTTGCTTCTGAACTGACCGGTCCCGCCTCGCTGCGCGGCGCTGCTTGCTCCTGATGCCAAAGCCATTCGGTGAGTCGTTCAACTCCTGTTGATAGGTGGCGGCGATAGGTGCTGAAGGACAGTCCCAGTTGCCCGGCAACGGCTTCTTGTTTCGGTGCCGGCTGAAAATAGGTAAGCTCCAGCACGCGAAGCAGCTTCTGATCGCGTTCGTTCGCAAATATTGCCTCGGCGGTGTCAGCCAGTGCCTTTCGAAGATGCGCGACGTCCGCGGATTTAGATCCGCCCCCGGACGCGATCCGCATCCCGAGCAGAGGACTCCCAAGCAGCAGATCAGCGCTTGCGTAGTGGCGGAGTGCGTCCTTTATGGCGACGTCAAAATCTGCCCGCGTCAACATGGCAAAGCTCCAGGGCCGCGTCGTGGCCAGCCCGGGGCGATATTATAGCCGTCCCCATTCATGGCACCAACCTGACGCGGCGGCGCCGTCGCAGCGCCGGCACCGAGGCATCCCGATCGAAGCGCCCGCCTGCCGGGTTGAGCAAATCATGAGCAGTTTTCGGTCTGGACTATAAGCGTCTGATCGCCAATGTACCGCGCAGAACTATGGCGCGCGTGTCTTTCAGCGACTGCCGAAAGAGGGGAAGGTGACAGGATCGACGGTTTGATACCGCAATGGCGTGGCCGGCGGCTGTGCGGTGGTGTGCCGCGGTCAGGCGCATGCGGCGGCGTTGTCGTGACAGCCATTCGGTTAAATTGGGCCGGCAGTGTGCCGAAAGCGATCGCCTGCCGCGGCATCAAAAAGGATTTCTGGCAGCGGTCGCCCGCCACCCTTTAGGCATGGATCGCAACAACCAACACCGGACCGCATAAGGTCGGGGACCCGAGTTTCCAGGGAGGGACGGACCATTGTGTGTGGAGGTCCGCCAATGCTCGCTACCCCCGAGTACTCGATCGATTCGCCAGCGCCGCATGACGACCCGGCCACCGCCGGCGCCGTGGGCCGGCCAGCCTGCGTCCTGGTGGTCGATGACGACCCTTCGATGCAGCACATGCTGGTAAACTACCTGGAACAACATAACATGCGTGTCCTGCATGCGGCGCACCGGCAGGACGTGGCACGCCAATTCGCCCGGGGGGAACCCAGCGTGGTGATTCTGGACCTTCGCCTGGGGCAGGACGACGGCCTGGACCTGTTGCGCGAATTGCGTACGCAATCCGATGTGCCGATTATCATCACGACAGGCCATCGCCGCGACGAGATCGACCGGGTGGTGGGCCTGGAGCTGGGCGCTGACGACTACGTAACAAAGCCGTTCGGCCTGCGCGAGTTGCTGGCGCGCATCCGCGCGGTGCTGCGGCGCCAGGAGCTGGGGCGCATCGCCTCGCGCCGCGACTACGAACAGGGCCGTCATGGCTTCGCGGGTTGGGTCCTGGATCGCCGCACCCGGCGGTTGACTGATCCGAACGGCGCGCCGGTCGCGCTGACCAAGGGCGAATACGCCTTGCTCACCGCTTTCCTCGATGCACCGCAACGCCCGCTCAGCCGCGAGCACTTATTGCAGGCAACCCGCATCCATGAGGACGTGTTCGATCGCAGCATCGACGTGCAGATCCTGCGCCTGCGCCGCAAGCTGGAGCCAGACCCCAGCGTGCCGCGACTGATTCGCACCGAGCGGGGCGTGGGCTACGTGTTCATGCCGGCCGTGGAACGCGTCTAGCGCGGCATGAGCGACCGGTTACCGGTGTAACCATGTTCATGCATTCTGGAACGGCCCAGCAAACCGGCGATTGCAAGCTTTCCGCGCTGACCAAGCGATGGAGAGACCAATGCCGCCCGACCCTCAGCGCCACAACCCGGATGCGTCAGATCGATGCGATCCGATCGCCGAACTGTTCTTGTTCAAGAATGAACAGCGGCTTGCATCGGGGGACACCTCGCCCGCCGTGCCCCGGCGATCGGATCGGCTACAGGCGATCCTGTCGTGGCTGTGGCGGTTTATCCTCGAGGGTTTCGCGGCGTGCGGCGTTGCCATGTATCCCTGCTTCGCCGACCCAGGCGAGCTGTCCGATTTGCTCGGCGTGCCTCGCCATGCAGCTGCGGAGCCAGAAACCGCGTCGCCACCACACCCTTCACCATGGCAATTCGAGGCACCGGTGCGCCACTTCCCGGCGGGCGCGAGGCAACCGTGGCACGTACCTCTCGTGACCAGCGATCGCGAGCAAGCCGCGGCCGAACCAGAAGAGCCGTAGCCGTGCCATGCGGGTAACTACCGGTCCGGCTGTCTGGATTGCGGGTATCCGTGACGCGGCAGGATCATGTCTCGCCGGCGGCGGCCGCAGGGCAGTCTGGCCGGCGCTCCTGCTTTGCCTGTCCTTGTGCCTGGCGCTTCTCCTGTACCTGTGGCTGGCGCCGCATAGCGCGACAGCCCAGGCGACGTTCACGCCGCTGCCCGCGCCGTGGACCGAAGCCGGCGTGCAGCCGATCACCCCCATCCCGCAGCCGCCTCCCGCTGACCCGCGCAAACTCGCACTCGGCGAAAGTTTGTTCCGCGACCGGCGCCTTTCCCATAACGGGTCGTTGTCTTGCTCCTCCTGCCACGACGTGCACACCAATGGCGCCGACGACAACCGGCGCACTGTCGCGCAAAACGGCGCGAATATGCCCTTTACCGTGCTGTCGGTGTTCAATGCGGCGCTGAGCTTCCGACTGAACTGGGAGGGAAACGTTCGCACTTTGCAGGCGCAGGCCGAATCGTCGCTGGAAAACCCCGCTAACATGGCAACCAGCGTCCATGAAGTGCTGGCGAGGTTGCGCGCTGACCCGATGACCGTGCGGCGCTTCCGTGAGGCATACGGACACGGACCGGACCGGACAAGTTTGCTCGATGCACTGGCGACGTATGAACGCTCGTTGTTAACGCCCGACAGTCGCTTCGACCAATACCTGAAGGGTGATAAGGCAGCGCTGGCCCCGGAAGAACAGCGCGGCTACCAGCTTTTTCAGTCCCTGGGGTGCATTTCCTGCCATCAGGGCATGAACATCGGCGGCAATTTGTTCGAGCGGCACGGCATCTTCCATCCGCTGGCCTCGCCACACCCAAAAATCCTGCGCGTGCCCAGCCTGCGCAACGTCGCGACGCTGGAGCCGTATTTCCAGGACGGCAGCGCCCCGACGCTGGACGATGCCGTGCGCAAGATGGCGAGCGCCCAACTCGACCAGTTGCTGTCCGCCGGCCAGGTCGCCGCCATCGTCGCATTCCTTCACACGCTGACCGGCAAGTACCACGGCGTTCCGGTGGAGGCGCCACCATGAAGCTGATCTCTGCGCTGTTGACCGCACCGCTGCTGGTCGCGTTCGTCACCTGGCTGTCGCTGAGTGCCATCGATTCCGGCGCCGCGCGCTTCGATCGCGCCCTGGACGAACTCGACCGCATCACCCAGACCGAGGCCGATCTGCATCGCGACGTGCTGAGCGCGCGCGCGGGACTGCTGCGGAATTACGACCCGATGGTGCAGGAGACGGACGCGCTGGATGCGTCGGCTGCCGAGCTGCGCGCCAGCATGGCGGGAGATGCCGTCGCGACCGCAGCGATCGATCGCCTGGCCGGGTCGCTGGCGCGGCAGGAAGACCGTGTCGAGCAATTCAAGAGCACGAACGCGTTGCTGCAAAATTCGCTGGCGTATTTCGCCTTGTTCAGCGCCGACCTGACCATGCCGGGCCAGGACAGTCCGCTGCCGGAGACGGTCAGCATGCTCGCCACGGCCATGCTGCACCTTACGCTCGACACCTCGCCCGCCGCTGCGGCGGCGGTAGCGATGCGCCTGGACGATCTGGGGCAGTTTGTTCCCCGTGGTGCCACCGGTCCCGTTGCGGCTCTGCTGGCTCATGGGCGGCTGCTGCACGATCTGCTCCCCGCAGCCGATGGCATGATCCGATCGCTCTGCGCCGCGCCGAGCAAGCGCGACCTGATCGCTGTCCGCGCCATCATCCTGGCGCGGCAGAATGCGATACGCATCGCCGAACAACGCTCCCGCATCGTACTATACATCACCTCGCTGTGCCTGGTGGGATCGCTATTTGCCGCCGGCTGGCAGCTTTGGCTTCGCGGGCGCGCCATACGGCGCCGCGCCGCGTTCGAGCATGTGCTCGCCGACGTTTCGATGCGCTTCGTCGCTGCCCGCGCCGAGGACCTGGATGCCACGATCGATGCGGCCCTGGGGCAAATGGCCGGCTGCATCGGCGCCGAGCGCGCGTATTTCATGGCCGGCGATCCGCCCAGCCAGTTGCGCAGGTGGAGCATGCCGGGAATCGGATTTCCGCCGGGTTGGCCGGAGACCGCAATGTCTCTGGTACGGCGCGGGTATCCGAGGTCCGGCGGGATCCTGCATGTCGTCCGGGGCCGGCGCCTGCCTGCCGGCGCAGACCGCCACGCCTTGCTTACCGCAGGCGTGCAGGGCTGGGCCTGTGTCTCCGGCGAAGCCATGGATGGCAAAACCATGTTGCTGGGCTTTGATGCCGTGACGCATCCCTGCCGGATCATGCGCGTGGGCGAGTTGGGCCTGCTGCGCATGGCGCTCGAGATCGTCGCCAATGCACGCGATCGGCGGACTCTGGAGCAAGAGCGCGCGCGGCTAGAGGCACGCCTGCAACAGGCGCGCCGGTTGGAATCGGTCGGCGCGCTGGCCAGCGGCGTCGCCCACAACTTCAACAACATCATCGGCGCCATCCTGGGCTACACCGAGATGGCAAACGAACGATCCCCGTCGTCACGCGCACTGGAAGAGATTCGCCGCGCGGGCGAACGGGCGCGCGAACTGGTCGATCAGATCCTGACCTTTGCCGGCCGGCGCAATGCGCCGCGTCAGCCGGTGGACATCCATGCGGTGATCGCCGAGGCAACGTCGCTGCTGCGCGCATCACTGCCGGCAACGGTCGAGCTTGCGGTTGCCGAGCCGCCTGATGCAATGGTCGTGTCCGGCGTGCACGCGCAACTGCTTCAGGTGGTCCTGAACCTTTGCAACAATGCGGCGCAGGCCATGGACCATGCCGGCCGGATCGAACTGCAAATCTCGGCAGAGGAGGCCCCGGCGCAGCTTTCGTTGAGCCACGGGTCGCTGCTGCCCGGCAGGTTCGTGCGAATTGCGGTCCGCGACACCGGCAGCGGGATCGACGATGCGGCGCTGGCACATATTTTCGAACCGTTCTTTACCACGCGTGCCACGGGCAACGGCCTCGGCCTGGCGACCACGCGAGAGATCGTCCGCGATCATGGCGGCGCGATGCATGTGGAAAGTGCGCCATCACAGGGTAGCCGCTTCGAAATCTGGCTGCCACGCGTCGACGCCGCCATCTCCGGCGCCGGCACCGACGCGGTGGCAGTCCATTTCGGCCGTGGCGAGACTGTGCTGGTTTTGGAAGCCGAGCCCGACCGGCTGTTGCGGGACGAAGAGCTGTTGGCGGCGCTGGGGTATGAACCCGTCGGGTTCACGTGTGCTGCCGATGCGCGCGGCGCGTATCTGGAAGCGCCGGCGCGCTTCGACGCCGCCGTGGTGGGACATTCATGGCCGCAGGAGGCCGCGCTGGAGTTCACCACGGCGCTGCGCTGCACGTCGCGCGATATGCCGATCCTGCTGGCGACTTCATCGAACGAGGCATTTGGAGCGATGACGCTGGCCCGCGCCGGGATCTCGGAAGTGGTGTCCTGGCCGATCAGGGCGGCGGAAATTGCGATGGCGTTGCAGGATCGGTTGCCATCGGCCGCACGGCGGCAGACCTGCTGCCTTGGCGGCGATTGACGACGTTCATGCCTCTGTCTGGACCCCGCAACGTCCTCTCGCATGCGCCGGCCCGCCAGCTAGTTCGCCAAGGAGAGCCGGTGCCCTGGAGAGGCATTGAGTACCATGGCAACGGATGGCACGACATTGCGGTCCCGGGCCGGTGCATGGTCCTGCAACCGCGAAGCTCTTTCGCTGTGACCTTGCTGGACCAGGAACTCCAACACGGCGCGTGTGCGCGGAGCGAGGTGGCGCCGGGAGGGATAGATGGCGTACAGCATCGAAGGTTTCGCCGCATATTCCGGCATCAGCCGCACCAGCCGGCCGTCGCGCAGGTCGTCGTGCACTTGCACGCCCGGCAGGCAGGCGATGCCATAGCCGCTGCGGGCCATGACCAGGGCAGCACGCTCATTGTTCGTGTATAGTTGGCCGGAAACGGGCACGGATACCGGCCCTTCAGGGCCCAGCAATTCCCAGATTCCGCGCCCATCCTTGCCGTCCTGCACAATGCAGACATGACGATCCAGCTCTGCTGGTACGGCTGGCACTGCACGTCCTTGCAGATAGCTCGGGGCGGCGACAAGGACGTAGTCGAGCCTGGCAATCTGCCGGGCGACAAACGACGAGTCTGCGATCGGCCCATCGCACATGGCGAGGTCCAGCCGCGATTCGACCAATTCGTTGATGTGGTCGCAAACGACGAGCTCGACCGACAAGCCGGCGTGGCGGTCCAGCAGTTGCGGCAGGAGCGTTGCGAGATACAGCCCCGCTCCCATAACGGTTCCCAACCGCACCACGCCAGTCGGCGCGTGCCGATGCCTGCCCAGGTCTTGCTCCATGGCAGACGACTCTTCCAGCAGTCGGCTGGCATGGCCAAACAGGATTTGGCCATCGTCCGTCAGGTTCAGCCGGCGTGTCGTTCTGTGCAACAGGCGTACGCCGAAGTGCTTCTCCAATTGCGCGATCTGCCGTGTGATGGCAGAATTTGAGAAGCCTGTTTCCCGTGCGACACGAGAGAAGGAGCCGGTCTCGGCAACGCGGACGAAATCGTTCAAGGCGCTTAACAGGTCCATGGAATCCTCGGGTGACGTGCGGTCTTTGGCCAGCTTGCCGCGCGACGCCGAACGCGGTTCGGCCGGAGCGGACAATTCGCAGGCTCATGCTCGCGCCAGGGTTACAGCGACTCCCGCTACTGAAGGATTTCGGGCGATCAGGAATTGCGTTGCAGCGGCAACATTGCCGAGTCTCTGTATTCCTGATATCGCAACTATAAAAACAGACGTTATACGAGCGTATCATGCCATGTCAGATTGTCACCGTTGAATGCCGCGCCCTCTGGCTCCCAACGCGTACGATGCCAGGTACGTTCGGGGGTTTACGGTTGACAACGAATAGCATGCTGCCCGACATGCAGCCAGCGGCCAAGCCAGTTCATCGCGGCGTGTCGCCACCAGACTAACGCGCCACCAGACTAATGCACCACCAGACTAATGCACCACCAGAGTAATGCACCACCAGAGTAATGCACCACCAGACTAATGCATGTATATTGCCATTATGTCCACACGCAAGCATCGGCGGCAGCCGAAACCGAGGGCCATTGGGACAGGCCAGTATGGCCTGTGGCGACTGGGCGTGCAACGCTTCGACATTCGCGACCCGTACCATCTTGCCGTCAGCCTTTCGTGGCCAGGCTTCGTCGCAGCAATGATCGCAAGTTGGCTGGCGATCAACGTAATTTTTGCCGCGTTCTACGTTATGAGGCCCGGCGACGTAGCCAACGCGGCCCCTGGATCCTTCAGTGACGCCTTCTTCTTCAGTGTCGAGACACTCGCAACCGTCGGCTACGGTGTGATGGCTCCCATCACCCTTTACGGCCATATCGTCTCAAGTGCGGAGGTTCTCACCGGCACGGCCTTCACTGCGATCGTCACCGGCTTGTTGTTCGTCCGCTTCGCCAGGCCGAAGGCGAAGATCCTCTATGCCGAGGACGCCGTGATCACGACGAGTCATGGCAAGCCCGCCTTGATGGTACGTATGGCCAATGGACGCCAGTCACTCATGACTGGCGCCACTGCCAGGTTGTTCGCCTTGCTGGAAGAGCGCACAGGTGAGGGAAGGTTTCTGCGTCGCGTTCACGATCTGCGGATAGAGCAATCGTATCTGCCGATCTTTGCGATGCCCTGGACACTGCTGCACGTCATTGATGAGGGTAGTCCGTTATTCGGCCATACTTCGGAGACGCTGGCCGCTACATGGGCCCGGGTGTTCGTGACGATCGACGCGCGCGACCAGGCGCTGGCGGCTGGGGTGCAGGGCATCAAGGACTATCCCGCCGCCCACATCCGTTTCGGCATGCACTACGCTGACGCGGTTTCTTTGGACGCCACAGGGCGCGTCACCGCAGACCTGACCCGTATCGGCGTGCTGGAGCCGGATTGAAATGCGCTGAACCATGCTCGGGGTTGGCACGGGGTTCCGATTGCGGTACGGACATCATTTCCCGGATTGCGGACCAATTGGCATCGAATCATTCAATCCAACGTAGAGGTTGATCATAGCATGGCGTACGCAACCCATTGCATCTTGCCTTTGCGGCAAAATCTTTTGAATCCCCACACCTCATCCCCCAAAAACCGAGCGGGTGCAGACGGATGACTCAATTGACAGGCGGCATTCCCATCGTGTCCCGGCGGCCCATTCGCGCCGGGCGCCGCCTGCATCCTGTGCCGGTCAGAATCATGCACTGGGTCAATGCCGTCGTGATGTTGGTGATGATCACATCGGGATGGGGTATCTATGATGACGACGTCATCATCCGCGGATTCCATTTCGGCCAGTTTTGGCGACTGGGCGACTGGGCGGCCTGGAGCCTCAATTGGCACTTCGCCGGCATGTGGTTTTTGGCCATCAACGGACTGATCTACCTCATCTACGGATTCGCAACCGGGCGCTTTCGGGATAAGTTGCTGCCGATACGCCCGGCCGACCTGGTACAGACGGTCGTGGACACGCTGCACTTCAAAATTGCCCATGACGACATCACCGTCTATAACGCCGTCCAGAAATCGCTTTATATCGTTGTCATCCTCGCCGGCATTGGGCAGGTCGTCACCGGCCTTGCCATTTGGAAACCTGTCCAGTTCTCCGGCCTGGTCTCCTTGCTTGGGGGATTCCAGACAGCGCGGGTCCTTCATTTCGTGGGCATGACGGTCATCGTCGGCTTCCTGATCGTTCACGTGGCGCTTGCATTGCTCGTGCCGCGAACCTTGTGGGCAATGGTCGCCGGAGGCCCCCGCCTGACACCGCATACCGCACCAGATGGGAACCATCCAGGATGAAGTCGCAGTTCCGGCCGGATGACGTTGTGGACGCCTGGGTTCTCGACGACCACCGGCCGCTTATCCGTTCGCTCGAACGGCGTGGGTTGATTCGCGGCGGCCTGTCCCTCGGCATACTCGTCATGCTCACCGGATGCGACGTCAAACGGCCGGCATCGGTCGAGGCCGCTTTGCTGGCAATCTCGCGGTTCAATGACGACATGCAGGCGCTTCTGTTCAATCCGGACAAGCTTGCGCCGACCTATCCGGCGTCGATGATCCTAAGGCCGCCAAAGTTCAACGCCTATTATGACGTGATAGACGTCAAACCGGTGAACGGAGCCACCTGGCGCCTGGAACTGTCGGGCCTGATTGCGGACAAGCGCCCATGGACACTGCAAGAGCTTCAGGCGATGCCGCAAACCTCGATCGTGATCAAGCACATCTGCGTCGAAGGCTGGAGCTATATCGGCGGCTGGACCGGCGTGCAGTTGCGCACCTTTCTTGAGCATGTCGGTGCCGATCTGCACGCGAAGTACGTGGCGTTCAAGACCGCGGACAACTATCCCAGCAGCATCGACATGGCGAGCGCGCTGCATCCCCAGACATTGCTCGCGACCGAATATGGCGGCCAGACAATGGCCGATCCGTTCGGCTACCCCGTCCGCCTGCGCACGGCAGTCAAGCTGGGATACAAAAATCCCAAATGGGTCACGGCGATCGAGGTGACAAACAAATACCCGGGCGGATATTGGGAATCCAGAGGCTTTCCGTGGTTTGCCGGACTATGAGTGCGTCGGTCCCAATTCGCAGCTTGATCGCGTGCGGCATGCTGATGGCAGCCGCCGGCGTGGCCGATGCACAAAGCAAAACGCCGGGCGGCATGCCGCCTCCGCCGGGCATGAGCCTCGCCGAGTCCGCCGCAATGCGTTTTCCGCAGCCTGTGCGCGTCGGCGATCTCCTGGGCCGCGACGTTCTGCGCCCGGTCGAAAGCCAGGACATTCTGGGCCACGTCCGCAGCGTCGTACGCGAAGCGGATGGCCAGATCGACGTCGTAATCGATTTTGGCGGCTTCCTTGGTTTTGGCAGCCGGCCCATCGCGGTTCCCGTGGATGCCATGGTCCTGCTTGGACAGGACATGGAAGTCGTCGCCTTCACACCGAAGCAGCTTCGGCATTTCCCGACGTTCTCGGCTTCGGGAACAAGTCCTGTCGCCGGCAATGCCATTATCAAGATCGGCCTGGCGAAGCCTTCCCACTGAGCCTCATCCGGAGAAACGGCGCCGCGCAGCCTGGTTCAGAATATCAGCGCGAATGCTTCACAAGGGGCACACACCGTTCGCACATTGCAGGTGCGCAAGGTCAACAGCCTCCCGGGTACTCTTCTTGTCGATCGCAGCGATGAGAGTTACAAACCGCTCCACCGACACTTCCTCCTCGGGCAGGTATTCGTATCCCAGTGCGTGATCCGGCCGGGTCGGCAAGACGGCGCAGCAGCGCACTTCCGATTGCTCGCGCAGCACGATCTCGCGGAAACTGTCCAGGTCGTGCCGATCGGTATACAGCTTGAGCGTATAGCTGACCTGATTGCCCTGGCTTTCGCCGATCCAGTGCCGCTCGAGCAAACGCAGCCAACGATATTGCTGCGCTGGGGTGGCTTCCGGCGCCGTCACCAATCGGTCCGCCATGCCCAGCCGCATGATCAGAGGCACCGTCGGGAAGCCGACGATCGTCATGCCTGGAAAGCTGCGCAATTCCCTCAGCGGGTAGCCGCGCGTGTCGTACTCGGCCAACAGCGGGTCGGATCCCGGCGCCCAGCCGCCATCTGCGTCACGCGTGCCCTTGAACTGCACCCAGCGCAGGTATTGCGCCCGCGCCGGCAAATGCGCGCCCTCGGTCAGGCCGAACAACTTGCTGATCGTGCCGGAGGGCTTCACCGTCGTGACGGTGACGGGCCGCCGCAGTCCCAACTCCTGCGCGTAGGCCGTGCCTTCCTGCTTCGCCACGTCAGAGAGATGCGCCAGCATCTCCCAGAACGGCGCCGATCGCCCCTCGTGAAGCAAATCCGTGAAGCTCAACCCAAAGCGCAGCCAGGCATATTCGTGCAGGCCGGTCGGGCCGATGCCCATGCGATTGGTGCGCGCCACTTCCTCGGCATAAAGCGAATCCATGCGGTTGGCGCGCATCAGGAAGCGCACCCCGAGCCGCACGGAATCCTCCACGCGCGCGTCCCACAGCGCCGCGGTGTCCGGCGATGGCGCGCCCGGCACGACGTCCTCCAGCGGCACCGGACATGCAAGCAGCGGGGCGAAATCGGCGATCACGCAGTAACCGCCGGTGACGTGCAGGGTGATCTCGCCGCAGGGATTGGTGGTGGCGGGAAAGTCCGAATCGGCGGCACGTCGGGTCAGTTCCGCCAGCAGCGGCGCGGCGACATCGACCTGGTAGCGTGCACTGCGGAAACCGCTCCCGTCGCGGTCCACCCGACGTTCGCGCGCGACACCAGTGCGGTAGTCTTCCAGCCGGTCGCCGTTGATGAAGCCAGGCTCGCCGTTTACCCAGGCGCACCGCGTCGCTTCCTGGAAGACGGCGCGTGCGTGGCTTGTCAGATCATCGGCCGGATCGCCATCCCGAACGCGCTGCCAGAATGCGGCATCGACCATCACCGAATTGTTGGCCGTCCACAGCCCGCCGGCTTCCTTGGCACGGATGAACCGCAGCACACCTGGATCGCGCCAGGATTTGGTAGCCATGCGCGCCGCCCGCCGCGCCCCGCCCACCTGCACTTCCATCGACAGATAGTGGTCCAGCCACAGCGTCTGCTCCCAGCGCTCGGTGGGATTGGCGCGGGCGGCGGCAATCACATGCCGGCGGATGTTCAGGAAGGCGCGCAGCAATGACACAGGACCCGACGCCGGCCGCCCCTGCATGCCGCGAATCGGCGCACCGGCAGGACGGATCGCGGAGAAGTCCAGAACCAGGGTCCGGTTCCGTTCGCCGCGGAACGCCATGGCCTCCAAACGCTCAACGGCCTTCGCCCAGCCTTCGCGGCTGTCGTCGATCCGACAGATCTCGGCGTCGGGCGGGGCGCCGGCCGGGTCGGCCAACATCTCGCGCTCCATGAAGTCGCTCACCGCAGCCGGATCAGCGGGCAATTCCAACTCTGCCGCGAACCGCGCCAGGGCCCGAGCGGGATGGTCCGGATGATCAGCCGACAGATACAGCAGCAGCGTTGGTGCCTGCGCCCAGTCCACCGCCATCAGCGCGTCATCATAGCTGCGCCCCACACCGGCGCCATTCAGCAACAGGTAGAACTTGGCAAACGACGCGGCGGCGGTGGCGCAGTTAGTGAACACCTCCATGTTGCGCGAGGATTGCTCCAGATCGCCGTGCTGGAGATGTCGGCCGGAGGTCAGCAGCGCCCCTGTCGCAATGGCATTGCGTAGCCGCGCATGCTCGCGCCGGGCCGTATCGTCGGGCGCGCCAAGCAAAGCGATGTTGCCCGCGGCCACGCGGTCGGCGACCCGGCCGAAATCTTCGTGGTCGTCCGGGCGGAACACGGTGCGCCGCGCCACCGCCATGCCCATGCCCGGATCGAGGGGGCGGGCGGGCAGCGGTACCTCGCCGAAGGCATCGCCGGGTGGCATGCGCGGACCGATTCCGGTGAACCGGGCGAAGTCTCCATCCATGGCGGCGATGTCCCTGCCCGCGAGCGATGTCGCTAGATATAGGAGGTACTGCCGCGTGATGCAACAACATACTGGGGTTGGTCGCTGCGCTGCTCACGTTGCGTGCCGGCGGGCAACGGTTCACGCTACCCCGGCACTGGAGAGACGATTTGTGGAACTACGTCGGACGGCCAAACAGAACCAGTGCGAATCGCCCGCCTGGCCGGGCCGAGGCGGCGCATTCTGATGCCAAGGGCCGGCGGCCAGGATTCGGCAGATTGGTCCAAGCGCGCCCGGCCTTGTCCGAGGCCCAGCACCCGACAGGCCCAGCACCCGACAGGCCCAGCACCCGACAGGCCCAGCACCCGACAGGCCCAGCACCCGACAGGCCCAGCACCCGACAGGCCCAGCACCCGACACGGGCCATATCGCCCGTCATGGCGGAACCTGACGTGCGAACGAAGCTAATCCGCCGCGAGCGCCATCTGGCGGCGGGTGATGGCCTTGCCGCAATAGTCTTCCACGGCCTCAGCGACCGCATCGGCATGGTTGGCGAACACATGATCGGCGCCGGGGAACACGCGGTAATCCACGTGTACGCCCTTCTGCGTGTTCAGCTTGTCGACCAGTTTCCGCACCGAAGGTTCCGGCACCAGCTCGTCGGCGTCGCCATGGATCATCAGGCCGCCACAGGGGCAGGGTGCCAGGAATCCGAAATCGTAATGGCTCGCGGGCGGCGCGACGCTGACCCAGCCGGAGATCTCCGGCCGGCGCATCAGAAGTTGCATCCCGATGAAAGCCCCGAACGAATAGCCGGCAATCCAGAGGCCGCCATGATTCGGGTTCACGGCCTGCATCCAGTCCAATGCCGCCGCGGCGTCACCGATCTCGCCGATGCCGCCGTCGTAGCGGCCCTGGCTGCGCCCCACACCGCGGAAGTTGAACCGCATCACGGAGCACCCGAGGCGCTGGAACGCCTGGTACATCGTATAAGTGATACGATTGTTCATTGTTCCGCCGTGCAGCGGATGCGGGTGCAGGATCAGCGCCACGGGGGCGCCGGCTTCCTTGGAATGGTGGTAACGGCCCTCAAGCCGGCCGTCTGGCCCGGCGAACATCACTTCAGGCATGGCAATCCCGAAACCTGTTTCTATCTTTCGCTTTCGGCGGTCTTGTCGCGGGTTCGTCCTGATCCCCGGCGCTCAAAGCCACCGCCCCAATCAAACCCACGCAACGCCTGCCCCCGAAAATGCCCGCTTCGCGGGTACCTTGGACAACCACATAGGAACGCCGTCTTGCGAAGTCAGTTCCCCGTGACCCGGCTTTCCCATAATAGTTGACCTCGGAGGTCGGAAATCATAGCCTACCCCAACAAGGGCTGAATGCCACCAAGATTGCATCCTCCGCCTCCAACCGCCCTCCGCCCAACCGCCACCCTCTGGGTTCGGCCGCTCGTCAACGGCGGAGAGAGTATAGAGGAAGTGATGCGATCTTTCATAACGGAATTGTCGCATGGCTTACATGTTCTTGCGTGAACTGATCCGCACATACCGTGAACGCGATCCGGCGGCGCGTTCTTCGGCCGAAGTACTGCTTTGTTATCCCGGCGTGCATGCCGTGCTGTGGCACAAACTGTCGCATTGGCTGTGGACCAGCGGCTTTTTGCTATTGGGACGATTCTCGTCGCACATTGCGCGATGGCTCACCGGAATAGAGATTCATCCCGCTGCGAAGCTCGGTCGCCGTCTCGTGATCGACCATGGCATGGGCGTCGTCATCGGCGAGACTGCCGAGATCGGCGACGACTGTTATTTGTACCATCAGGTCACGCTGGGCGTTGCCCGCACCAGCGGCGGCAAGCGCCATCCCACGATCGGCAACAACGTCATCATCGGTGCTGGGGCCAAGGTGCTGGGCCCCATCACCGTGGGGGACAACGCCCGCGTCGGCGCGAATTCAGTAGTGCTCGATCCGGTGCCGCCCGATACCACCGTGGTCGGCATGCCGGCGAGGCCGGTTGACCGCAAGCTGACGCGCTCGACAACGCCGCATTTCGACCCCTATGGCATGCCGTGCGACGACAGCCTCGACCCCTTGCTCCGAGACCTGGAAGGGCTGCGGGCCGAACTGACCGAGGTAGAAGCCCGCGTCGCCCGGATTTCCTCGGCGCAAGCGCAGTCGCGCCAAGCGGCAGAGCAAAGAATGCCGGCGGGGCAATAGGATGCAACTCTCCACTCGCGGGCGCTACGCCGTGATGGCGATGGTGGACCTGGCGACCCGCCAGGCCATCGGCTGCGAGTGCGGCCCGATCTGCCTGGCGGAAATCGCGACACGCCAGCAGCTCAGCCTGGCCTATCTGGAGCAATTGTTCGGTAAGTTGCGGCGGGCCGGCCTTGTGGCATCGGCGCGTGGGCCGGGCGGGGGCTACCGGCTGGCGCAGACTTCGGACGCCATCACGATCGGCGCGATCGTCGGCGCAGTGGAGGAGCAAATCCAGGAGACCCGATGTCATTCCGGAATGGGCGGGTGCCTCGCGGCGCCGCGCGCGGAGAGCATCGGCGAACGTTGCCAGACCCACGATCTGTGGGCCGAGCTGAGTAAGCAGATCGGTTTCTTTCTCAACGGGGTTACCTTGGCCGACGTGGTGACCGGCCGCGTTGCCGGCCGCGCCGCGCCATTGACCGGCGCCGAACCGGTGGTTGCGACCGAGCCGCTGGCGGCGGACTGACCCCTGCACCGGACTCTGCCGCGGATGCACTACCTGGACGCCAATGCCACGGAACCGCTGCGCCCAGAGGCGCGGGATGCCGTCGCCGCCGCGCTTGGTGTGACGGGCAACCCGTCATCCGTACATGGCGCCGGCCGGGCCGCGCGCCGCATCATGGAGGATGCACGGGACTTGCTCGCGGCCCGATTCGGCGGACGGGCGGCAGACCTGGTCTTTACGTCGGGCGGCACCGAGGCCGATGCGCTGGCGATTCATGCACTGGGCGCTGGCCGCAGGCTGATCATCGGCGCGACAGAACATGATGCCGTGCGCGCCGCGGCCTGTCGCGCGGAGGTTCTGGCGGTGGACCGGAACGGCATTGCCGATCTGGAGGCGCTGGCGGCAATGCTGGCGCATGGCGCGCCGGCGCTGGTTTGCCTGATGCTCGCCAATAACGAGACCGGCGTGTTGCAGCCAGTCGCGGAGGCCGCTGCGTTGTGCCGACGGTACGGCGCACGCCTGCACGTCGATGCCGTGCAGGCGGCGGGGCGTATGGCCATCGACCTTCGGACGCTGTGCGCCGACAGCCTGGCCGTGTCGTCGCACAAGCTCGGCGGTCCAGCCGGGGCGGGAGCGCTGCTGCTGGCGCCGGATGTATCATCGATCGCGCCTTTGATCGCCGGCGGCGGACAGGAACGTGGGCGGCGAGGGGGTACGCCGCCTGTCGCCGTCATCGCCGGGTTCGCCGCTGCGGCTGCGGCATCGGGAGACGCGCATGCTCTGACGCCGCTGCGGGACGCCGCCGAAACCGCCGCGGTGGCCTGCGGTGCGATGGTCTGCGGGGCTGACGCGCCGCGGCTGCCGAACACGGCGTGCCTGGCGCTGCCAGGCGTGCGGGCCGATGCGCAGGTCATCGCGCTCGATCTGGCAGGGGTGGCGGTCAGCGCCGGTGCCGCGTGCAGCTCCGGCAAGGTGGCCGCGAGCCATGTGCTTGCGGCGATGGGGTTGGGCGCGTTGGCAGGGCAGGCGATCCGCGTGTCGTTGCCGTGGAATGCAACGTGGGCGGATGTGAAGGCGTTTGCCGAGGGGTACAGGCAAACCTCTCTCGCGCTACGCGCGGGAGAGGTCGAGGCGCGGTAGCGCCGGCGGGAGAGGTCGAGGCGCGGTAGCGCCGGCGGGAGAGGTCGAGGCGCGGTAGCGCCGAGGGTGAGGGTGATCCGGTCGGTAGCGTGCTTTTGCTGCCCTCCCCGATCGCCCTCATCCTCGACGCCTTCCGGCATCTTGACCTCTCCCCCGCAAGGCGCGGGAGACATTGTTCTACCGCATCCCCTGCAACCGAATGAGCCCGTCCGGCACTTGCTCAAATCCGGTCAGCGTCTTGTTCATCCCAACGATGTTCTTCGCGGTCCACAGATAGATCAGCGGCAGGTCGTCGCGCTCCTGCCCTCACACCGTTGCGTAGTATGCGCGGCACACCAGCGCGTTCTGGCCCAACGTGGTCCTGGCCGCCGGTCCATTATCCGTGTTGATGGTGATGCCTTCATATGCCAGTGAATCATCGATCGCGACTTTCAGCTTTGGATCCTTGTCGACTGTCGGCACGTCGGTCGGCAGGATGTATTCCACCAGATCGAGTGCCCCTGCCTGCAAGTTTGCCAGACGCACCGAGGAATTTGGGTTCGGCAGGTAGACCACTTCGTCAAAATGGATCGCCTTGGCATTCCAATAGCCGGGAAAGCGCTTCAGCACGATCCGGTCCTGTGCCACGCGTGAGGCGAAACTGAACGGGCCGGCGCGGACCGGATGCAGGCCGAACTTGTCGCCGGCTGCCTCGGCTGCCTCGGCTGCCCTGGGTGCGATCATGATGCCGGCGCGATCGGTCAGCTGTGCCAGCAACTGTGCGGCGGGCGCTTTCAGGTTCAGCCGGACGGTGAGCGGATCGATGATGTCGATCGATTCGATGGAATTGTATTCACCACGGCGCATGCTGCCCTTGATGGTAAGGTCGCACATCAGCTTGTACTTCACCGCGTCGGCGTCGAGTTTTTCCCCGTCCTGGAACAATACGTCAGGCCGGATGTGGATGATCAGGTGTGTGGAATCCTGCCAATCATAGCCGGTGGCGAGCTGCGGCACGATATTCAGCTTCGCGTCGATATCGAAGAGTTTGTCGCACATGCCTGCGACTACGATGCGGCCGACATAGGAAGAGCCAAGGGTGGGGTCGAGCAGATCGGGAGCCTCGCGAGGCCGATGCGGAGGATGCGCTGCCGGGCGATGGCCGTGGCAGCGACCGACGCGGCCAACATGGCCAGGCACAAGAAGAGCAAGAACGATCGTATCGCAGATATTGTGCGCCGGAACCGCGGCATCGTTTCCCCCTGCTGTACCGCGGACTATGCCGGCGGCACGCGGTCGCGGGCGATGGCGGCATCGATCACGGTGCGATCCAGCACGCCGATCGGACTGTCGGTGCCGGGGAGGAAGCGGCGGAACACGGCGAAGCGTTCCAGGCCGACACGATACAGCCGCCATAATTCCGACAGCGGATCGGGATGATCGTCGGCGCGAATGTCGAGATCGGGGTAGGGGTCGCGCGTGCAGATCGTCAGCGCCGCCGACTGCTTGCCACGCTTGTCGCCACCGGCGGCCTCGCCGGCTTCCATGGCGGCGAGCAAACGTTCGGCCAACGGCCCCGTCGCGGCGAGATACGCCTCTAACGTGCGCTGCACGACTTGCGGACCCGATAGCATATTACCGGCGACCGAGACATGGTCGCCGCGCACGTGACCCGCCCAGGTCACGCAGTGCGTCCCGGTGTGCTGCGCAATCCGGCCGGCTGCATCGACGATATGGAACTGCCGCTGGTCCGCGCCGGCATCGCGCGAAACCAGCGACGCCAGTACCGCGTCTGCCGCTTCGCCATAGCGCAGGCGCGGCATCGCATGCACGGCGTACATCGGATTGACCAGCGCCTGCGTTGCCAGTGCGGCGACGTTGCCCTCGACGTGATTGCACAGCGCGCCAACGGCAAAAAAGCGCGAGGCGACCGCCGCGCCTAACGCGCCCGTAGCGGGATCACGGGCGATAATCGACCAGGTCATGCGGCTGCCTCCGTGCTGTGCGGAGCCGAGTTTGCGCCGGATTTGGTGAAGATAAAAACCTGTTGCGGCACAACGCATGAACCAGCATCATTCCCGTTAAACATTGCGGGACGCCGTGGCGCGCCGATGCGGTGCAAGCCGCAGCGCTGAAATTGCGCACTCCCGTCGACGGCACGTGCCTGCCCTGTCGCCTGACGACGCAACTTGCCTGGGCATAACAAGAACGCATCGAACGGGAGGATGCCATGCTGGAAGTGCTGGAACGCCAACAGTCATTGACCGCGAATCAGTGGAAGATCTTCGGTGCCGGCGTGTTCGCCGTGATGTTGGATTTTTTCGACTTCTTCCTGATCAGCTTCGTGCTAGCCTTCTTTGTTGGCAAATGGCACCTGACCTATGGTGAGTCGGCGCTGATCCTGCTGTCGTCCGGGGTGGCGTCGATTCCGGGCGGCTGGGTATTCGGCTGGCTCGCCGACAAGATCGGCCGGCGCAAGGTGTTCATCATCACCGTGCTGACCTTCTCCGTGGCCACCGGGCTGATGGCGTTCACCCCGCAAGACAGTTGGGGCTACCTGGTGGCGATGCGGTTCATCGTGGGCCTCGGCGTCGGCGGCATGGCCCCATGCTCTTTGGTCCTGGTGCAGGAATTCATGCCGACGTCGAAACGCGGCCTGATCGGCGGCCTGACCACCGGGCTGCTGCCGGTCGGCCCGATGCTGGCCGCGATGGTGAGCGCCTGGCTCGGCCCGGTGATCGGCTGGCGCGGCTTGTTCGCCGTCGGCCTGCTGCCGGCGGGCATGGCGCTGCTGATCCAGGCCTGGGTGCCGGAATCGCCGCGCTGGCTGATCTCGCAAGGCCGGATCGAGGAAGCGCGGCGCGCGCTCGCCTGGGCGCTGCGCCGCGACCCGGCCACGCTGCCACTGCCCGCCATCCTGCCGGAGAAGCAGCCGGTCGACTGGCGCGAACTGTTCCGCTACCCGCGCAGCATCGCCGCCGGCGCCCTCACCGGGCTGGCACAGACCGGAGCCGTCGGCCTGGCGCTGTGGGGCGTCGTGTTGTTCGTGCTGATACTGCGGATCACGCCGGCCGAGGCGGCCTATCTGACCATCTGGGTCAGCCTCATCGGCGTCCCGGGCCGCGCGCTGGGTGCCTGGCTGTCCGACACGATCGGACGCCGCTACAGCGGCGCGCTGACCGCCCTGTGCGGCGCGATCACCATGCTGGCGGCCGGCTACATGCACGACTGGTTCCTGGGCGCGATCTCGGTCTACTACCTGATGAACCTGGCGCAGTCGTTCTTCGGCAATGCCAATTTCGCGGTGGTGTTCCCCTACATGACGGAGCTATGGCCGGCGAACCTGCGGACCACCGGTTTCGGCTTCGTCTACGGCATCAGCAATCTGGGAAAATTCATCGGTCCCGCCGGCCTGGCGGTGATCGCCGGCGCGTCCAATTACCTCACGCCGCACGCCACCGCGGGCGCGATCATCCCAGCGTTTACCTACTTCGCCGCCTGGTACGTGCTGGGTGCGGCGGCATTCCTTTTCGTCGCCTTCGAGACCCGCGGGCGCACGCTGGAGGACATACACACGGCGCTTGCCCGTCCGGCGACGGCGAAGATGGCGGCGCGGTAGGTCTGCGCCGCCCGCTTTTGGGCGGGATCGGGTGCGGTGTCCGGGGGGCGGCTGACGGTCTCTGCCAGGCCGGGAAGGTGAGCCCTTCGTACACCGAGGCGAGCGGCAGCGTGATGTCGAGTCCGGGCAGTTCCAGCCCGCCCGCCATATGCGGGCTGGCAGCCCATGGGCCGCCCACGTTCCGCCGGAACATGGCCGCTGCGATCCGGGTTTGCTCGAGCAATACAGAGACGCGCAGTCAAGCGACGTCGGCATGGTCGATCAGTTTCGTGACGCGATCGGTCGTGGCTGTATCGTCGGAAAGGACCTCGGATATCGCCACCGCGTCTGTGAGCGTGCGCGTGGTTTGCCCGAGCGGTGCGGCGCAGACAACCACGTCGGGACAGCGAATACGGCGCCCGATCTGGAGCCGCATTTCATGCGCCGGCAGCAGCGGACGGCCGCGGAGGAGGTTCGCCAGGGCGATGCACAGGTTTATGACGATGCGCCAACAATGGTCTCACCGCAAGGTCAGCACCAGCTTTCCGCGCAGGTGGCGACCTTCACTGACCCGGTGCGCCGCCGCGACATCCGCCAGCGGGTAGAGCGAAATTGGCGGCGGCTTCACCGCGCCCGCCTCGACAAGCGCGACCATACGCTGCAAATGCACCCGGTCGCGCGCTACGGCCGGGCGTAGCGTTTCCACATCGCTGCGTGGCGGCTGGAACCCAGGCGGCGCCGGCGCGACCCACACCAGCCGTCCGCCCGGTTTCAGCACGGCATAGCAGCCCGGCCGAACATCGCCGCCCACGGTATCGAACACGACGTCACAGCCGCTGACGATCTTGGCAAAATCCTCGGCGCGGTAGTCGATCGCGCAATCGGCTCCCAAGCCGCGCACATAATCCAGATTACCAGTACTGGCGGTCGTGATCACTGTCGCACCGAGATGCTTTGCGAGCTGGATTGCGAAACTCGCCACGCCGCCGGCACCGCCGGTGATCAGCACTGTCTCGCCTGTTTGCAACTTCGCGGTATCCTCCAGTGCCCATTCCGCGGTGATGCTGATCAGCGCCATCGCCGCAGCCTGCGCGTGGCTCAAACTGTCGGGCTTGCGGGCGATGATCCCGGCCTTGATCGCCAGTTTCTCCGCGTATGTCCCCTCTTTTCCTGCATCGAGCACTCCGAACACCGGATCGCCCACGGCAAAATCCGTCACGCCGGCACCGAGCAAGCTGACGACGCCGGAAAAATCGCGGCCCAGGATATAGGGGAAGATCAGCTTGCTGTCGTAGCTGCCCAGCCGCACCTTGTAATCGGCAGCATTGACGCTGGCAGCGTGCACGTCCACGACCACCTCGCCGGCGCCAGCGACCGGATCGGGCGCTTCGCCCACAACAAGCTTCTCCGGTCCACCATGGGCGGTCAGCAGAGCAGCTTTCATGATTTCCTCCCTTTACGTTTTCACGGGATGCATCGGCCCGTCGGTTACTTGAGTCCCACGGCGCAGTGCATCGGATGCGCCATCATCAGCACATCGTCACGCCGGGCAGCAGCGATCAGCGCGTGCCACGTCTCGGTTTCCTCAGGCGACAGTAACGACAACACGTGGTCTTCGCGATAGCGCCAGATCGGGCCGTCCGGCTGGTCCAGGGTTACCAGCGATGGGGAGCATACCAACTCGGAGAACCCGGCCGCCCGCATCCGGCGGTACAAACCGGCGTCCGCGACCCCGCGGGGCGCGACAGATTGCGGCGGCGTATTGGCGCGCTCACGCAACCGCTCCGGCAGATTCAAATTCCACCATTGCGGCAGATCGATTGCCCGCACCCCCACACCAAGCCGGCCGCCGGGGCGCAACACACGCCAGGCTTCGCGCAACGCCCGATCCGCGTCGCATTCCTCCAGCACGGTCACCGAGAACACGCAATCGAACGAACCATCCGGGAACGGCAGCGCCTCCGCACTGCCAGGCAGGAATGCGATGGCGTCCCTCAACCCTGCTTCCGCCGCCAACGCCTTCGCCTCGCGTTGCAAAAACGGGTTCACGTCCACTGCCGTCAAACCGCAATCCGGCCACAGCTGCGCCACCATGCGGTCCAACGCACCGGAGCCGCTGCCGATATCCAGGATCGTTTCGCCCGGAAGCGGCGCCATCTGGGACAGCAGATTGCGCACCATGGCACGGTAGCTGGGCGCCCGCGCCCGATCCTCGAGCGCGGCAATGCCGCCGAGATGGCGTCCGCTCAGCGTCACCACCGAGAAACGCCGCGCCAGCAGCGGGATGGCTGGCTCCCACTGCGATGGCGCGAGGAAAAACGGCAGCAACACCAACGCAGGACCGGTGCCTTGAATGCGATAGGACACGCCGGCAACGACACCCTCCGGCGCCGCGGCGTGCGGCGTGTCCGCGCGGAACCGACCCAGAAAATCGCTGATCCAGCCGGCGATCGAGCCGGTGCGATCGGCGACCACGTCGGCCCAGCCGGGCGCCGCGTAGCCCACCAGCACCTGCCGTTTCGCACCTGGCAGCCGCGGCAGACCCCGCGCCGTGACCGCATCGGTCAGGTCGCCGTCGCCGGCAATCATCAGCACATGCTCTGCCACGCCGGCGAACGGCGCCGGATCGAGCCGCGACGGCACGCACAGCACCAACCCCGCTACACGCTCTGGCGCCACCGCGATCAGCCCCGCCACGTCGCCCGGCATTTGCGTCGCCACATGCGCGGTGCGGATGCCCAGATGGTCCCACACCGCTGCCAGCCGTTGCGGCAATGCCATTGCCGGTTGAGCTTCCATGCTGCCTCCCCTCAATTGACGCATCGCGCCACAGCTTTCATGGTTACCGGCAATTCATCGCGAGGACGTCCGCACGATGGTCTTGAGCCGCACGACCCGAGTCAACTTCCTGATCGGCAACGGCCACTTCCTCTCGCATTTCTACGTGCTCTGCCTGCCGCCTTTGTTCCTGATCTGGCGGAACGCGTTCGGCGTGTCCTTCGCCGAGGTGGGCCTGGCCGTCGCACTGATGTCCGGCACCACCGCGATCTTGCAAACAGCAGTGGGGTTCCTGGTGGACCGCGTCGGCGCGCGCATCTTCCTGGTAGGCGGCACGCTGTTGATGTGCCTGTCGATGGCGGCCATGGGTCTGGCCACCAGCTTCTGGCAGATTCTGGTCTTCGCGGCATTGTCCGGCGTCGGCAACTCGGTGATCCACCCATGCGACTACGCGATCATCACCGGCTCGGTAGACCACGAACGCATGGGTTCATCTTTCTCGCTGCACACCTTCGCCGGCAACCTCGGCTTTGCGGCCGGTCCACCTGTCATGGCGTTGTTGGCAGTCTCGATCGGCTGGCGCGCAAGCCTGATGCTGGTAGGGCTGGTCGGGATTCCCGTGGTCCTGGCGATCCTGCTGCAAAGCGCAATCCTGACCGACCAGGTGCACCACGAATCACAACACGCCGGCGAGGCACTCAGCGGACGCGCATTGCTCTTGTCGCGCACCATGGTACTGTTCTTTGGCTTCTATGCCTTGGGTTCGATGGCGGGGGCCGGCGTTCAGACGTGGCTGATCACCGTGCTGCACACGGTGAAGGCGATGGACATCGCACTCGCGTCGGCAGCGCTGACCGGATTCATGCTGGGCACGAGCCTGGGCGTCTTGTTCGGCGGTTGGCTTGCCGACGCGTACCGCGGGTATCTGCAAGGCCTGGCGATGGGGTTGATCATCTTCGCGTCTGCGCTGGTGCTGGCGGTGGCATTACTGCTGCTGCCGGCCGCGGCAGTGATCGGGCTGATGTTCGTCGCCGGCCTGGCAATGGGCACCAGCCGCACGCCGCGCGATGTGATGCTGAAGGAGGCATCGCCACCCGGGCAAATCGGCAAGGTGTTCGGCTTCGTCAGCGCCGGATTGCCGCTGGGCAGCGCTCTCACGCCGGTGCCGTTCGGGGCCCTGATCGATCATCATCATCCAGAGCTGGTGCTGATCCTGGTCGCCGCGCTGCTGCTGGGGAGCCTGCTGTGCCTGAGCAATGCGCGGGCCTCGGCGCGAGTGGGTGCGGTCGCGGTGGCGGCGGAGTAGCGAGGCTGGCGCCTTGCGGCCAGTGGCCGTCATGACAGTCGCGCATTCAGGCTGCTGGTTCGTGTCGTCGCTACGGCCCTGGGAATTCTCGTGCTTCGCCGTGGCCTTCGCATTCGCGTCAAAAGATCAGACCATCATCGGTCGCGACGACGCGAATCCCTGCCACGCCCGACGAACAGGCCCAACCTTTCGCCCCAGCCCGCTTCTCACTAGACAGGCTGTCGTGCAGCAGGAGGGGCGGACATGGCTCGGCAACTCAAGGTCGCGGTCCAGATGGACCCGATCGAGACCATCAACATCGATGCGGACTCCACCTTCGCCCTGATGCTGGAGGCGCAGAAGCGCGGCCATTCACTGTGGCACTACGAAGTCCGCCACATGGCCCTGCGCGAAGGCGCACAGCGCCAGGGAGCGCGCCGCGAGGAACGCCTGGCCGCGCGTGTCCGTCCCGTGACGGTCGAACGCAAACATGGCGCACATTACCAATTCGGCGAATCGGCGTGGCTGGATCTGGGCACCATGGACGTGGTGCTGATGCGCCAGGATCCGCCCTTCGATATGGCCTACATCACGGCGACGCACATGCTGGAGCATATCCAGCCGGGCACGCTGGTGGTGAACGACCCCGCCGCGGTGCGCAACGCACCGGAAAAACTGCTGGTCACGCATTTTCCCGACCTGATGCCGCCCACCATGATCACCTGGGACGTGGAGGCCATCCGCTCCTTCCGCCAGGAACACAAGGACATCATCGTCAAACCCCTGTTCGGCAACGGCGGCGCGGGCGTGTTTCGCATCAGGCCCGACGACGAAAACCTTGCGGCGCTGTTGGAAATGCATTTCGCGCGCTCGCGCGAACCGCTGATGTTCCAGCGTTATGAACCGGCGGTGCGGCAGGGCGACAAGCGCATCATCCTGGTGGATGGCGAGCCGATGGGTGTGGTGAACCGCGTGCCGGCGCAAGGCGAGGCGCGCAGCAACATGCACGTCGGCGGCCGCCCGGAGAAATGCACACTCACCGCCCGAGATCGCGACATCTGCGCCGCCATTGGCCCGACGCTGAAGAGCCAGGGCATGATCTTCGTCGGCATCGACGTGATCGGCGACTGGCTGACCGAGATCAATGTCACTTCGCCCACCGGAATTCAGGAGATCGACCGCTTCGACGGCATCAACATCGAGGCGGCGATCTGGGATCGGATAGAGGCAAAGAAGGGCGCATAAGAGCGCGCGGCGCACGCGCCATCTCTCAGACCGGCCTACCCGTCCGCTGGCTCCAGGTTGACTGGAACCCGATCATGCCGTGCCCGCCGGCCCGGCCCACGTAAGCCACGATGGTCGCGGCCAGGCCTGGCCTCAATTGACGGCCCACCCCGCTTCGCGGAAGCTGGGATGCGATAGGCCACGCCGAAAGGAACCGTCATGCCCCTGGAATCGATCGCCCCGTCAGATCTCGATACCACCGATGCCCAATGGCAGGCGCGCATTGACCTGGCGGCGGCGCACCGGCTGGCGGTGATGCACGGCCTGCACGAGGGGATATTCAATCACCTCACCCTGCGCGTTCCCGGGCATTCCGACCGCTACTACCAGATCCCGTTCGGCCTGCACTGGTCGGAAGTCACCGCAAGCTGCTTCATGGAAGTGGACTATGATGGCGTGCGCCGTGCCGGCGAGGGCGAGATCGAACGTTCCTGCTACTGCATCCACGCCCCGCTCCATCGCGACCTGCCACAGGCCGCCGCGGTGTTCCACACGCACATGCCGCATGCGAGCGCGCTGGCACGGCTGGAAGACCAGAGCATCCTGCCGATCGGCCAGACCGAACTCGGCACGATCATGGAAGTCGCCTACGACGATACCTATACCGGCCCCGCCTTCGATCCGGCTGAAGGCGCGCGCCTGGCCATGCTGACGGGCGAAAAGACCGTGCTGATGATGGCGAACCACGGCGCCGCAACGCTCGGCCGCACGGTGGCCGAAGCGTATGACCGTCTCTACTACCTCGAGCGCGCCGCTCAGGTGCAGCTATATGCAATGTGGACCGGCCGCCCGTTGCGCTATCTGCCGCAGCAGGTCGTGGCAAAGTCCATGCAGGAATTCGCATCGAGTCGCGACCTGTATCGCGGCAAGCCCCCCTGCGAATGGCATTTCGCAGCATTGAAGCGCCTGCTCGACAAGAAGGAGCCGGATTACAGGAATTGAGCGAAGATCGGGTCGTGCCGCGGGGGAGAATAGCGGCAAGATGATCAACAAGATCGTTCACTCCATGGCCGAGGCCATGTCCGGCATCGAGGATGGTGCCACCATCCTGGTCGGCGGCTTCGGCGATGTCGGAGCGCCGGCGGCATTACTCGAGGGGCTGGCGGAGCAAGGCGCGCGCGACCTGGAGATCATCATCGTCGCCGCCGGCCGTGATGGCAGCAAGATCGAGCGCCTGGTCGCGCTCGGCCGCATCCGCAAGATGGTGTGCAGCTTCGTGCGCCCCGCCAGCCTCGCTGGACGATTGTTTCAGCAGGGCAGGCTGGACATCGAGGTTGTGCCGCAAGGCACGCTGGCGGAACGGATCCGCGCCGGCGGCGCAGGCATCGAGGCGTTCTTCACCCCCACCGCCGCCGACACGATCATCGCCGAGGGCCGCGAAACCCGGGTGATCAACGGCAAGAACTGCCTGCTGGAATATCCGCTGCGCGGCGACGTGGCGCTGGTAGAGGCGTGGCAGGCCGACCGCTGGGGCAATCTTGCCTATCGCGAAAGCGCGCGGAATTTGAATCCGGTGATGGCAACGGCAGCGGCAACAACCATCGCGATGACGCGCCACGTTGTGGGCCTGGGGGACATCCCGCCCGAGCAAGTGCACACGCCCGGCCCCTTTGTGCATCGCGTGGTTCACGTGCCGGAGTAGAGGCGAGAGCAAGAGAATTGCCCCCTCCCCCGTGGGAGAGGGCCAGGGGGAGGGGCCTGACCCGCAATGCCAAACATCCAGCCGCTGGACCGCATCGGTATCGCCCGCCGCATCGCTGAGGACATTCCCGAAGGCTGGTTCGTCAACCTCGGCATCGGCATCCCCACCGGCGTGTCCGATCATGTGCCACACGATCGCGAAGTGATCTTCCATGCCGAGAACGGCGTGATCGGCATGGGTCCATCGCCACCGCCCGACGCCGTGAACCCTTATCTGATCAGCGCCGGCGTGCAGCCGATCACCCTTCGCACCGGCGGATCCTTCGTTCACCACGCCGACAGTTTTGCCATCGCCCGCGGCGGGCATCTCGACCTGTGCGTGCTGGGCGCCTTCGAGGTCTCCGAAACCGGCGACATCGCCAACTGGGCGCGGTCGCCCAATGAACCGGTGCGGCAGATCGGCGGCGCGATGGACCTTGCCATCGGTGCCAAGCGCGTCTGGGTAGCGATGGAGCATGTCACCAAGGAAGGCGCCTCGCGCATCGTCCGGTACTGTTCCTACCCGCTGACAGCGAAGGGCGTGGTGCGGCGCGTCTACACCAATCTCGCTGTGCTTGACGTCACGCCACGTGGGTTCATGGTACGCGACATTGTACCAGGCCTGACCTTCGAGGCATTGCAGGCATGCTCTGAAGCGAAGCTGCATCTGGAGACGTAACGGCATGATCACCGACATCGTGATTCGCGAGCGCGAGCCTCTGGTTGACGGCGCGGAATTTGGTGCCTCCGGTGCCTATACGCGGCTGAACGGCACGGCAATCGGCGAACTCGACCCGGCGCATCCCGGCAATCGCGGCATCGCCTTGCTCGACAAGGCGCCGCGCAATGCACGCGGCCGCGTTGAGTACCGCAGCGATTTCGTCGTGCTGCATCCCGCCGAGCCCGCGCGCGGCAACGGCCGGATTCTGTACGAAGTGAACAATCGCGGCCGGATCATGATGCTGGCCAATTTGTGCGCCGGCGCCGCGGGCAACAGCTGGAAGACCGCGACAGAACTGGGAAACGCCCTGCCGCTGCGGCTGGGGTTCACGCTGGTCTGGTCGGGCTGGGATGCCGGCGCACCGAAGGCCACCGGATTGTCGTTGGAAACGCCGGTTGCCACCGATAACGGCAAGCCGATCGTCCGACGCATCCGCGAGGAATTCGTATCCGGCACACGGCTCGGCGCATTGCCGGCGTTCCGGCTGTCGCACGAGGCTGCCTCGCGCAACGCCACGCTGACCGTGCGGCGCACGCAGACCGGCATGCGGCGGGACGTGGCGTTCGAATTCGTCGATTCGCGCACGGTGCGGCTGTTGCCGGAAGGTACGCTGCCGGAGCAGGGATCGATTTACGAACTCTACTACGATGCGACCAATCCGCGTGTGCAGGGCATCGGCTTTGCCGCCACACGCGACCTGATCTGCCATTTGCGGCGCCACGGCGCGGACTTGTTCGGTCGCGCCGTGACGCACGCGCTGGCTTTCGGCATCTCGCAGGCCGGGCGCTATCTGCGCGACCACATCGCCCAAGGGTTCAACGCCGACGAAGCCGGCGCGCGCGTGTTCGATGGTGTGTTCACGCACGTCGCCGGCATCGGCCGCGTGTTCCACAACGCGCCCTTCGCGCAGCCGTTCCGCACGCGCACCTGGCACGAGGACCACGATTTCCCCGAGGTCGAATTTCCATTTTCGTCGGCCACGCTGGTCGATCCGATCAGCGGCGCCAGCGGCATGTTGATGCGCGGCGACGCGTCCGATCCGAAGCTGATCGAGACCAACACCTCGACCGAATACTGGCAGAAAGGCGCGTCGCTGCTGCACACCGATGCGCTGGGGACGCAGGATGTGGTGCTGCCGCCGAATGTGCGCGGCTATTTCCTTGCCGGCACGCAGCATGGCGGCAAGGCGAACATGCCGCGCGACAAGGGACCCTGCGTCAATCCGCGCAACTGGCATGACCCGATGCCGGCGGTGCGCGCCTTGCTGGTGGCGTTGGATGAATGGGTGGTGACGGGCCGCGCGCCCCCCGACAGCCGGTTGCCGCGCATCGCCGATGGCACGCTGGTGCCGGCCGAAGCGGTGGCGTTTCCGGCGGCGCCCGGACTAATGCCGCCGCGCGCACCGAATGATGTCGCACCGCTAGCGGACTGGACCACGCCGCAGGCACCGTCCCGGGCGTGGCGTGCGTTGGTGCCGCAGGTGGACGCGGACGGCAATGAGCGTGCCGGCATCCGCCTGCCGGACATCGCGGTGCCGCGGGGCACATTCTGCGGCTGGAACCTGTATGCCGCGCCGTATCCGGACGGCGAACTGGCGGATCGCGACGGCACCTTCCTGGCGTTCGCCGAGACGCGCGCCGCGCGAGAGGCCGCGGGCGATGCCCGGCAGTCGCTGACGGAGCGTTACGGGGATGCGGCGGCCTATGCTACCGCGGTGCAGGACTGTGTGGCGGCGCTACAGCGGGACCGGCTGTTGCTGGCGGAAGGTGCCGAGCGGTATGTTGCGGCGGCGACGCGAGACTGAGGGTCGTTCGACTTGCTGTCATTGCGAGGAGCGCAGCGACAAGGCAATCTCGTTGGTAATTTCGCAATCTGCAGGTTCGACCGAGATTGCTTCGTCGCTACGCTGCCTGCGATGATGACAGTGACCTTGAAACCCTACGCCTCTCCAACTTCGGGTAACGGTCGCGGCCGGCCATTCTCGCCCACGGCCACTTGCACGAACTCAGCCGCGGTGACGCGTATGCGCGGGGGCTGGCCGCGCCGCAGCACCCACGCTTCCACCGCCAGCGTCACCGACGTGCGTCCCGTGCGCACGATTTCAGTGTAAACGCAAACCACGTCGCCGACCTTGACCGGCTGTATGAAACTCAGATTGGACACGGCCGCAGTCGCCACGCGGCCCTTCGCCCGTGTGCCGGCGGCAATGCCGGCCGCCAGGTCCATCAGCGACATGATCCAGCCGCCAAAGATATCTCCGGCCGGATTGGTATCGGCGGGCATCGCCACGGTGCGCAGCGAAAGCTCGCCTCGCGGTTGGTGATCTCCTACGGACATGCCGCTCCTGCTCTCAAGCGCGTGACAAATCAATGGCGCCCACCCGGCCAATGCGCCGAGGCGCAGATGGCGACGATTCCGGCCGGTGCAAGCAGCACAAGCCCCTTGTGCGCAGGGGCGCCGGCCCTTTCGTGCGCGTTATCCCTGGCCAGATTGCTGAGCCATAGCCACGGTTGAACGGCCGAGCGCTTCACTCAGCCCCCCTGCCCGAGCGGGTCATAACGCGCAGTTGCAACGGCTGCGCGCCGATCCCAAGCTTTGGCACGCAGGACAACCCTCCGAGGTCGCCACGCTCTCTGCCACAGAACACCACCCCGCCTGGACAGATCAGGCATTGTTGCTGGTGGCGCATGGCACGCATCGCTACACCGATGCCGGCCGCGCTCTCCACGCTCACGCCGCCGCATTGCGCGCAGAACGCCGTTTTGCCGAGGTTGCCGTCGGGTTCCTCAACGGCTCGCCATCACTCGCCGAAGCATTGGCGTCGTTGGCGGCGTCCGTCGTGCACGTGGTACCATTCTTCATGGAGCAGGGATGGTTCGTCCGCGAAGCGGTGCCGAGAGCGCTGGGGCACGGGCAGGGCCATCGGTTGTTGCACCATCCACCTATCGGGACGCATCCCGGCCTGCCGGAACTCGCGGCCGATCGGGTGCGGCGCGCCGCCGGCGCTGACGCCACGCGCTTCGCCGTTTTGCTGGTGGGACATGGGTCGGCCCGATCACCGGGCCAGCCGATGGCGCTGCACCGTCACGCGGATGCCCTCGCCGCCGCGACGAAATTCGCCGGCGTGCGTGCGGCCTTCCTGGAAGAATCACCGCACGTCGCGGATGCCTTGCGCGACTGGCGCACGCTGCCGGTCGCTGTGCTGGGCTTCTTCGCCGGCGATGGCGGCCATGTGCGAGAGGACCTGCCGACATTGCTCTCTGCGGAGCGCAATCAGCGCGGCGCGAACGGCGCGCCGGTGCTGGATCTTGGCAGCATCGGCGACGACCCTGCGATGCCGCGTATCATCCTGGAACAAGCGGCGATGCCGCCATGATTGCGAGATTCTCGGCAACGACGCACTGTGCGCCGGTGATTCGGCCGCGCCAGCGCATGCCGGGTCACGACGGACGACCCGGGAGGTAAAGGCATGTTCGCCTATGTTGGCGGCTACACCACGGCGGACCGCGACGGCCGTGGCAACGGCATGAACGTCTATCGCATCGATACACCAGGCGCCGATTGGACTCATGTGCAGCATCTGGAAGAGCTGGCCAATCCGTCATTGTTCACGCTGCGCCCGGACGGTCGGGTGCTGTATTCCGTGCATGGCGGGCGCGACCATGTCAGTGCGTTCAGCATTGCGCCGGAAACCGGTCGCCTGACATTGCTCAGCCAGATGCCGTGCCAGGGCAACAATCCGGTCGATGCCGCGTTGCCTCCCGACGCGCGCCACCTGGTGGTTGCCAACTACGGCAGCGGCAGCGTCGCGGTGCTGCCGCTGGAGCCGGACGGCAGGTTGCTGCCGGTGCGCCAGCTCCTCCAGCTTCCCGGCAAGCCGGGTCCGGATCCGGTGCAGCAGACATCATCGCATCCGCACGCGGCGATCTTCGATCCCAGCGGTCGGTATGTCATCGTGCCGGACAAAGGTTTCGACTGCACCTTCGTGTTCCGCTTCGATGCCGCCGCCGGACGAATCGAATTGACGGCGCAGGGACCGGTAGCGTCGCATCCCGGGGCAGCGCCGCGGCATTGCACGTTCCATCCGTCGTTGCCTGTGCTTTATGTGAACAATGAGCTGGACTCGACCGTCACCGCATACGCCTGGAATGGCGATACCGGCGCGCTGACGGAAACGCAGATCGTCAG
>Ga0335072_10000833_pt1 | contig 54369 bp, 41 predicted proteins | sample Lox_Sample_21_FD_206725 | JGI IMG/M metagenome (GOLD analysis project Ga0335072, IMG submission 206725) | Soil microbial communities from Loxahatchee National Wildlife Refuge, Florida, United States - Lox_Sample_2.1 | ecosystem: Environmental > Terrestrial > Soil > Wetlands | place: USA...
AAAATTGCAAGTGCAACAAAACAAGAGATGAATTCTACGGACTCCCACCCATCGGACAAAAACAAAGACGTCCGATGGATGGGGCACAGTTTCATCCCCCGCGGGTCGGCAACGACGGTGGAGGACTGTTACAAACCATCTACCCAATCGAGTTTTCCGCAGCCAGTAAAGCCCGTACCCCTCAGCGATTTGAGATTTTCCGCAGCCTGTGAAGGCCGAGCCGCTCACTTCACTCCATAGATGGTCATGGACTGCGCCGGCTCGTTCACCTCCAGCGTGCCGCCCTGGAGCCGGGGCACGGCGCTTGGGTCCGCAGCATCGACGACGAAGCGAGTGCACCCCGCCAGCACCGTTCCCTTCACCGGCAAGTCCACGGTCTTCGCCTGTTCGCTCTTGTTCACCACGATCAGCAGGCGCTCCTTCGGATCGCGCGGCGCGCACGCGTTTCCATCCGCGGCCCGCACAAAAGCGAATCCGTCCGCATCGGCGAACAGGTCCTGCTCCACACCGGTCTTCAGCTCGGCGTGCGCCTGGCGAAACGCGAGCAGCCCGGAGGTCCAGTGGAAGACCTCCTGCTCGAGCGCCGTCCGTCCGGCTGGCGTAAACGCATCGTGTGGGTCGCCGGGAAAGCCTCCCGGAAAGTCCCTCCGGTTGTCCGGATCTTTGCCGCCGGCCATCCCGATCTCGTCCCCGGAGTAGATCTGCGGCATTCCCCGCAGCGTCAGCACCAGCCCCAGCGCCAGCTTCAGCCGCGCCGCAGATCTACCATCCTCGGTATAGAAACGCGTTGTGTCGTGGTTGCCGATAAACGTGACCAGGCGCTCGGGGTGCGGGTACAGCGCATCCTTGCGCAGCACTGCTTCGAGTTCCGTCATCGGCGCGCCCTGCGCGAGCACGTCGCGCAGGGCGAATTGCAGCGGGAAATCGAAGACCGTATCCACGCCTGTGTCGAAGGTTCCGTCCGCACCAGTGCGCGTTGCGCCGCCGGCGAAGAATGAGGTCACATCCGGATCGCGATTGAAGACCTCGCCCACCGTCGTCAGGCGTGGGTAGACCCCGTGCAGCACCGCGTGAAACTCGTGCCAGTACGCCCGGCTCACATACGGAAACGTGTCCAGCCGGATTCCATCCAGGTCCGCCGTCTCTACCCACCACAGGGCGTTGTCGATCAGGTACTGGGCGACCAGCGGATTCTCCTGGTTGAGATCGGGCATGGCGTCGGTGAACCACCCATCGACAATGTTCCGCCAGGCCTGCGGCGGGGCGTGCGGATCGATCAGCTCGTTAAAGTCGTGCTCGGCCTGCGAATGATCGGCGAGCGTGCCATGAAACCACTCCGGCGCCGGCGGGTCGGCCACCCAGGGATGCTCCACCCCCACGTGGTTCGCCACCAGGTCGATCACGAGCTTCATTCCCCGCGCGTGCAGGGCCGCGGAGAGCTGCTTGTAATCCTTGAGGGTGCCAAAGTGCCTGTCCACGGCGTATAGATCGGTCGCCGCGTACCCGTGATACGACTGGGGCATGGCCCCGTTCGACACCACCGGCGTGAGCCATAGCGTGGTCACGCCGAGCTGCTTCAGATAGTCCAGGTGCTGCTCGATCCCCGCGAAGTCTCCGCCGTGCCATCCCCGCGGGGCGGCGCGGTCGTCGCCCCGCGGATCGTCCTGGGGATGCCCGTCCGCGAACCGGTCGGTCATGATCAGGTACATCGCGTCGGCCGATGAAAACCCCTGATGGCCGGGCGCATCGGCGCCGCGCGCCTCGAGCGCGAAGGCCGTGCGCGCCTCACCTGCGCCGTTGTTCGCGGTTACCCAGAGCCGTTGCGGCCGCGCATCCGCCGTCCGCAGCCACAGGAACGCCCAATGCCCGTTCGCTGAAACTTCGGTCCGCGTGATGGCGACGCTCCTGCCCTCCACGGCGAATCGCGCCCCGATCAAATCTTCCCCGTGCACCAGCAGCATCGGGTCGGGCAGCCCGCTCCACCAGTTGGGCGGATCGATTTTGTTGATCCGCGGCGCCTGCGCATAGCTCACCGCGGCCGAGCAGGCCAGTGCTCCGGCCAGGAGAAAAGAGAGCCTCAAGTGCATGAACGTCTCCGCGCAGCAGTTCTACAGGATGCGGTCAACCAGGGGATTCGGACACAACCGGCACTTCGCCATCGCCGCGCACACTGCCACGCTTCGCGAGCCCGTCCGCTATTTGCGCAGCACGGCGGGGGCCCTGAGCCGCCCGCCGCGCTGCGATTTTGGTTCTGCCGTCAGAACGTGAACCGCGCCGCCAACTGGATCTCGCGGTTCGAGTAGACCTCGGTCCCTTCGATCTGGCCAAAGTTGCTTCCGGTCAGATTCGCATTGGGATTGGTGAACGCGGGCGTGTTCAGCGCGTTGAACGCGTCGCCGTGCAGCTCCATGGTGTACCTCTCCGCCAGCCGGATGTTCTTCTGCAGGCTGAAGTCCACCACGCGGTACCCCGGCCCGAAGACCTGGTTGCGTCCCAGGGTTCCCAGGCGCGTGTACACCGTGCAGCCGCACGACGCCGAGGCCACCGTGGGAATACTGGTCGAGAACGCTGCCGGGTTGAACCAGTACGCTCCCGTGTTGCCGCTCGTCGCCTTCGGATAGGTGATCGGGCCCACCAGGTCCGGCCGGTTGCCCGGCGCGTACTGGCCGGTGGAGAGATCAACCGGCGTGCCCGTTTGCAGCAGCGCGATCACGCTGGTCTGCCAGCCGCCGATCAGCCAGTCCATCGGCAGCGAGTCGTTGGCGCCCCAGCGCTGCCCGCGACCAAAGGGCAGCAGATAGAGGGCCGAGGTGCTGAACACCTGCCGCTGGTCCTGGCTGGAGTTTCCGTAATCAGCCATGGGGTCGTAGTAGAGCGCTGCGGTCTGTCCCTGGAAGGCTCCCGGCGAGTCGTCCAGCGTATGCGACCACGCGTACGACACCGTGCCCGTGAGCCCGTTTGCGGCATGATGCTCCGCGTGCACCTGCAATCCGTTGTAGTTGGAGATGCCGTTGTAGTTGTTGTAGTTGATGCTGCCCATGCCGGGGAAGTTCTGCTTGCCTGTCCCGAACTGGTCGATGTTGTACGGGTAATAGGTCGACAGCCGGCTGCCGTGGGTGCCGACGTAGGCCAGGTCGAAGACGTTGTTGGCTCCAAACTGCCGCTCGATCTGCAGGTTCCACTCCTGGACCATGCTGTTCTTGCTGTGCTGGTTGACGGCGATCATGTTCGTTCCAGCCGGAGGCGCATTGGGATTGAAGTCGACATACCCGCGAGCGGGCAGCGCCGCACCTGTTTCGCCGCTGCTGCCGTAGGCCACCGCCGACGGGCTCGTATAGCCCGAGCAGTTGTAGTCGTTCCCGGTCGAGACCGGCGCCTGGTTCAACTGGCCGGTAAAGGTGATGCAGTACCCGTTGCTGGCGAGGTAGTCGTTGCTGCCGCCGAAGGGAGGCTGCTCGCCAAGCTGGTTGTTGATGCCGCCGTAGTCCTCGTAGTAGAAGATGCCGTAGCCGCCGCGGACCACTGTTTTTCCGTCGCCGCCGAGGTCATAGGCAAAGCCCAGGCGCGGCCCGAAGTTGCCGTAGTCCTGGTCGATAATGCTGCGCGGAACGCCGTTCTGGCCGGCCAGCAGCACCGTGCCCGTGTTGACGTCGAAGGCCGACTGCTGGTTGTGCGCCTCGTAAGGCCGCGACAGGAAGTCCCACCGCAGTCCCAGGTTCACCGTCAGCCGGCGGCTCACGCGCCAGTCGTCCTGGCCAAAGATGCCGTCCTCCTGGCCGATATTGGCGAAGTACCCGGCCTGCGAGCCGATCTCATACTGGTCGACGCCGCCGGCGAGGAGCTCGGAGACCTCGTACCCGGTGAAGTCCACCGTGCCCTGATCGATCCAGAAGTAGCCTTTGCCCTCCTGGGGATTGAAGAACTCGACCTGGCGCCGGATGAACGTCCCGCCGAACCGGAACGAGTGATTGCCCTTGTCCCAGCTCACTGAGTCCGTCACTTCGTACGTGTTCTGCGGCACCGCGTACAGGCCGTAGTCGCCGGTGTACTCGAGGTCGCCGTGCCAGCCGCCGATGAGCGCGCCGCCCGAGGTCTCCTGGTTGATGTTCGCATTCACGATGCCCAGATTCGCGGAGACGTAGTCACCGTACATGGGCGGCGTGTACCCGTAGTTGTCACGGTTATAGGCGATGTGCGCCTGGTTCACGACGGTGGGGGAGAAGATGTGCGTGTAACCCAGGTCGTAGCCCCGTGCGTGGGTCGGGTTGATGCCCGTTCCGCCGCCCGCCGGGAGGTTGGCAAACTCGGAGGTCTTGGTGTTGACCGAGTTGTCATAGCTGAACCGGAAGAACGCCATGTCGCTTGCCGAGGCGTTCCAGTCGAGCCTTGCGTCGAAGGTGTTGTAGCGGTTGGCTTCCGACTGCGTGTCGAGGTAGTTGTTCAGGTACCGGTCGGTCCGCGTCGGCATGGGGTAGGCGTTCAGGTACTTCACCGCCGCCGGGTTCAGGCGGCTGGTGGGGATGACGTTCGGCTGGCCGTTATAGGTGAACTGCTGCGGGGGCCCGCTCGCCGAGCAGGTGGTCGGGTCGTAGATGATCCCCGGGCTCGTCGATCCCGCATACGGGTTCGTTGTCCCCGGAAGATCGCCCGGGTAGCAGCGGGGATACTGTGTCTGGAAACCCGATCCGCCCGAGTTCGCCGCCGTCAGCAGCTCGCTGAAGTCGCCGGTCCGCATGAGCGCCGTGGGCACCGTGAGATAGTGGGGCGGCACAGCGATGGTCTCGCGGAGGGCCTGGTAGTCGCCAAAGAGGAAGAGCTTGTTCTTCAACTTGGGTAGCGCCGGGCCGCCAATCGAGAAGCCCGGCTGGTTGCGCAGGAAGCCGCCTGCCGGGGTGTACGGGGCGCCGTTGAACTGATAGTTGGGGTTCGAGTCAAAGCTCCGGTCGCGGTAGAACTCGAACAGCGATCCGTGGTACTCGTTGGTTCCGCTCTTGGTGGAGCTGATCACCACGGCTCCGCCGGCGCGGCCGTACTCGGCCGGCGCGATGTTGGTATCGACCTTGAACTCCTGGGTGGCGTCGATGTTGGGATAGAACAGGATTGTGTTCACGAGGCCGTCGTTGTTGTCCACGCCGTCGAGGATGTAGTTGTCCGCCTGGGGGCGCAGGCCGTTTACGCTGAGGGCCGCGGCGCCGCTCTCGTTGTTGCGGTTGGTCTCGGTCATGTTGGAGCTGCCGCCGCCGCTGGCCACGTCCCCGTAGGCCCCGCGCGTCACGCCCGGCGTCAGCAGAGCCAGGGCGGTAAAGTTCCGCCCGTTCAGGGGCAGGTCGGTCACCTGCTTGCCCTCGATGGTTGCCCCGATGGTCGCGTCGGTGTTGTCGACGATCGGCGCCGCGGCCGTTACTTCCACGGTCGTGGAAGATCCGGCCGGCTTGAGCTGGAAGGCCACCGTCTGCGTGGTCGCCACGGTGATGGTGACCGCGACCGACTGGTTCTGGAACCCGGACGCCGTGGCCGCAACCGTGTAGTGGCCGCGCGGCACCGCGAGGATCGTGAAGTTGCCCGAGGCGTCGGCTGTGGCGCTGAGCCTCAGTCCATTGTCCGTATTTGTGGCCGTTACCGCCGCTCCGGGGATCACCGCTCCGGTCGGGTCGGTCACGGTGCCTGTAATGCCGCCTGTGTCTGCCTGTGCATGCAGGCGCGGGGCGGTCAGCGCCGCCAGCATCGCTGCGAGCGCCAATACCCAGGCGGCCCGGCTGCATATTTGCGAAATCCATTTCCCAGTTGCGATCACGTCTCTGTCCTCCAAATGCTGCTTAGGGCCCTTATCTGTTTGTTTCTGAGGATGCCGCTCCGAGCGAGCCTGTTTCTCATACGAAAGCATCGTGCCTCCACTATCGTGGCCAACTCCGGTGGGTCGGTTTGTGTCCGGGGCGAGGATTCGGCGTCAAATCGGACCGATCCCCGCAGCCACGCCTGAGAAAACGCCCCGGGGAATATCGCAGTCAATCCACAATCCGCCTATTTGGCGTCAATTGAGCATCTACAGATAACCTTCTATAAATTAACCAGTTGCAGAAACATCTCTCCTGACGCAGAGCCTCCTTCCGCGGCGCTTATCTTTGCAATTGAGTCTTCCCCGCGCTTCCGGTAAACTCGTAGGCTGGAAATCGGCGGCAGGCCATGCTCACGCAGACGCATAAGGAAGTCTCCCGAAGGGTTCAGTTCGGGGTCTTTGAGGCCGATCTGGCTGCAGGCGAGCTCCGCCGGTCCGGTGTCCGCGTCCGCATCCAGAGCCAGCCCTTCAAGCTCCTCGCGGCCCTCCTGGAGCACCCGGGCGAGGTCGTTTCGCGCGAGGCCCTCCAGGTGGAGCTGTGGGGTGCGGGCGCTATCGGCGACTTCGACCACGGCCTCGGCATCGCCGTGAACAAGCTCCGCGAGGCTCTCAGGGATTCGGCCGAGAACCCGCGGTTCGTCGAAACCCTTTCCAAGCGGGGCTACCGATTCATCGCTCCCGCCCGCTTTGTCGACGCCGAAGCGCTCCCGGTTGCTGCTCCAGTCGTTATCCCTGCTTCCGCTGCCCGCCGGCGCCTCTCTCTGGCCTGGCCGCTCGTTGCTGTCCTGGCGGCTCTTTGTCTCGTTCTTGCCGCCTGGCTGGCGCTCCGTCCCGCGCCCCGCAAGCCCTATCGCATCGTGCAGGTCACCTACTCGGGCCGTGTCCTATGGAGCGACCTCGACACGGAGAGCTTTTCGAGCTCGGCCTCCGACGGGACGCGCATCTACTTTTCCCACATGGACAACGGCAATCCGGTACTCGCCGTCGCCCTCGCCGCCAACGGTGAGATCGGCACCATCCATCTGCCCTCGGAGGTCGGCGCGCCCCTTATCGGATCCCTGTCGCCTGACGGCTCCCGCCTCGTGGTCCGCAGCCACCTCCAGGCCGAGCCGGAACAGCCCCTCTGGATCGTTCCTACCCTTGGCGGGGACGCGCAGCCCGTTCCCAACGTCCTTGCCCACGACGCCACCTGGATGCCCGACGGCCGGCGCCTTCTGGTCGCCAGCGGCAACAACCTGATCGTGGTCGGCGCCGATGGCTCTGATGCCCACAGATTCCTCGCTACCCGCGGCCTGGCTTTCTGGCTTCGCTGGTCTCCGGACGGCCGCCGTCTCCGTTTCACCCTTCGCGACCCCAACCGCCAGACCTCCGAGCTATGGGAGGTCAACGCCGACGGCTCCAATCCGCATCCTCTGCTTCCCGGCTGGAGCCAGCCCGCCTCCGAGTGCTGCGGCTCCTGGACATCGGACGGCAAGTTCTACGTCTTCCAGTCCTCCCACAGCGGCAACAGCGAGATATGGGCCCTCCGCGAGCGTCCCTGGTGGCGCGCCAGCTCCACGCCCCGACAGATCACCGACGGTCCCCTCGACTTCGCCGCGCCGACCACCTTGCCCGGCGGCCATCGTATCTTCTTTATCGGCGGCACCGATCAATGGGAGCTGCTGCACGCCATGCCGCATTCCGCGGCCTTCACCCCGCTCGCCCAGAACCTCTCAACCGCCGCACTTGCCGAGTTTTCCCGCGACGGCCGCTGGGTGGCCTGGCTCAACGCATCCGACAGTTCCCTCTGGCGCAGCCGCACCGACGGCTCCGAGCGCATCGAACTCACCACTCCGCCCCTCCGCATCTTCAACATGAAGTGGTCCCCCGACGACCGCCGACTTGCCCTCATGGCCAAGGAGCCCGGCAGACCCTGGACGATCTACCTCATCGACTCGGAAGGCGGCAAGCTCTCGCCCCTGCTCGACGAAGACCGCAACGAGGCGGACCCTTCCTGGTCTCCTGACGGCCATTCCATCGTGTTTGGCCGCCCCGCTGACCGCATGGACACGAGCGGCCAGCCCAAGGCCATCTACTCGGTCGATCTCGCCACCAGAAGAGTCACCGAGATTCCCGGTTCCCGGGGCCTCTTCAGCCCGCGCTTATCCCCCGACGGCCGCTACATCGCGGCCATGCCCATGGATCAACATGCCGTGATGCTCTATGACTTCCGTGCCGGCCGCTGGAGCACGCTTACCACCCACGGGGCCGGCGACCCCACATGGTCCCAGGACGGCCGCTACGTCTACTTTCAGGACTTTCTCGAGACCGGCAAACCTATCTACCGGGTCGAGGTCCCTTCCGGTCAAATCGAGCAGGCCGCGACGATCGACTCTCTCCGCCCCATCGCCGCCACCGACTACCGTCTCATCGGCCTCGCTCCGGGCGATCTTCCTGTGGTCAGCGTCCGCACCTCTACCGTCAACCTCTATCAGGTCAACCTGGACGGTCAATAGCGCCCTCCACCCTCACGGCAAGGTCAACAGCTTGCGAAGTCAGGGAGCGAATCCTTCCGGGCCGGCCAGTAACTTCATGGGGTGGGATGGCGGGGCCTTCCCAGTCCAGCCGTTTGGGCATCTAACTGAGCGATGAAGCAGCCACTCTTGCTCCTGGCCGGTATTGCGGCGATTCCGTGTGTACTTACCGGCTGCAAACACGAGGTGCAGGCCCATAAGCGGCAGGCGGGTGGGGTACATGCCGCGGTGACGGCGGCGTATGTGCCGCTGCCCCCGGCGCCGGCGGCGGGAAGCACTCCGGCCTGGGCCAAAGGCAAGAACGGGCGCGTGATCCCGCCGCACGACGAACATGCCACGCCGACGACACCGGCTCCGGGCGGGCTTTATGTGGCTATGGGAGACAGCATCACGTACGGGGTAGGCGCGACGGTCAATTGCCAGGCGTTTCCGGCGCATCCGGTGGACATCGACGCGTATTGCCCCGACGGGACCAGCTATGCGGCGATGACGGCCAAGGCGCTGCGCGGGGCTGGAATCGCGGGACACTTCATGGATCTGGGCATCAATGGGGCGCACGTGGAACGGGTGATGAACGACGAGGTTCCGTACCTGCCGGCCGATGCGACGATCGTTACGGTTTACGTGGGGACGAACGACAGCGGCGCGGTGCGTTTCCCGAAGACAACGGTAGCGGGGGTGGTGGGCAGGTTCGAGAAGGATTACGACGAGCTGCTGGCGATGATCCACGAAAAAGCGCCGAAGGCGCGGGTCGTGCTGATCAACTTTCCCAACGAGAAGTACCTGGCGGCTTCGTACCACGTTTCCGACGAGGTACTTCCCCTCTACAACGCGACATCGCAGATTCTGGCCGAGTTTATCGACAACCACTATCCGAAGTACGCGGTGGTGGACACGATCTGCCAGCCGGCGAGCTACGACTATGGGCTGCTGTATAACGGGACGGTGCATCCGAACGATACGGGGGACGCGATTCTGGCGCAGTCGATCGTGAAGGTGATTCTGGCGAAGAATCCGCCGGCGCCGCCGCGGAGCTGCGTGTGGTTCGACGCGGTGACGGCGGCGACACTGGGCAATACGGAGTAAAGCTCTGCGGAGGGGCGAGAACGGCAACTATAATTGGGGCGGGCCCGATGCCGGGCCGGTGGACCTCCTGAAACGAGAGTGGTTGTGGCGCGTGAACTGTATACAGCACGGCTAAAGCGGAAGGACTGCATCTCAGAACCGGCGCAGTGCTACCACTTCGAGTTCGAGCTCGAGGGGCGGGAGAGCTTCGAGTACGCGGCGGGGCAGTTTGTTTCGGCGGTGGCGCGGGACGGGAACGGGAAACAGCAGACGCGGGCGTACTCGATTGCTTCGGCGTCGAAGGGGAACCGTTTCGACTTGTGCGTGAACCGGGTGGAGAACGGTTTTTTCTCGAATCATCTGGCGGACCTGCCGGACCTGCCCGTGGGAGCGACGATCGACGTGCACGGGCCGCACGGACACTTTGTGCTGCAGGCGCCGATTACGGACTCGATTTTTATTGCGACGGGGACGGGGATCGCACCGATGCGGGCCTACGCGCAGTGGCTGTTCCCGGAGGATGGGCCGGACCGCAGCCAGGGCAAAGAGGTCTGGCTGATCTACGGCACGCGGTACGAGACCGATGTCTATTACCAGGAGGAGTTCGAGGCGCTGGCCGCGAAACATGCGAACTTTCACTACCTGGTGACGCTGAGCCGGGCGCAAGAGAGCTGGACCGGATTGCGCGGCTATGTGCAGGACCACGCGAAGCGGGTCGTGGAGGAACGCGCGGCACGGCTGGGGCAGACGCTGCCGCTGCCGGCGCCCGACCCGGCGACTCCGCCGGCGCAACTGAGCTTCGATATCTATGCGTATATCTGCGGGCTGAATAATATGGTGGCCGGGGTGCGCGACCTACTGTCCGGGTTTGGCTGGCACAAGAAGCAGATCGTCTTCGAGCGGTACGACTGAGGCGGGTGCACGACCGGACGCGGGTGCGGGGTGGCCGCGCGGCGTCTTTTCTTCGGTTTCCCTTTTCCCGAACAAACAGATAAGACGGCGACTCCGTTGGCAAGAGCAGTTTGGGGTAGCTCTTGGCGATGGTCCACAAGACGTGAGGGATCTTGCGGCCGCAGATAGTAAAGCGAGTTAGCGAGTTGGCGGATATGGGAGTTGCAGGGGGCTAATAGGCGGGAGGGAGAGATGGGTCGCGGAAGACGGAGTTGGCGCGGCGGATGTCGCCGACGCCGCCGAAGTTGGCGAGGGTGAAGCTGTAGAGCCACTGGGTCTCGTCGCGGCTGACGGTGCCTTGGGAGCCGAGCTCGAAACGGCGGTAGCCGACGGTGAGGCCGCAGCAGTTCCAGTTATAGACGGCCTGGACGCCGGCGTACTGGACCTGGTGAAGGACGAAGTCGTAGCCGCCGTTGATGGCAAGGTTGAGGCCTTCGCCGTTGGGCTTGCCGATGGAAAGGAAGGGATGGAGCTGCTGGCTCTTGAGGGTCGTTGAGGAGGTGCCGGTATCTTCGTCGACGGCGTTGAGGAGAGCGTGTTCGACGCCGAGCGTAGTGCGGCCCCAACTGTAGCCGGCGAAGAGGTTGTCGGCGTCGAACTGGCCGCGCCTGGGGTCGTAGTCCAGATCCCACTCGATGCGCAGATTGTTGACGGCGTTGAAGCGCAGCCGGGAGACGATGGGCGAGAGGTTGCGGGGCGAGGTGAGAAAGGCGATGGGGGTGAGGTCGACCGCGGTGTCGAAGACGTTGCGGCGGCCGGGGATGAGCGCGCCGCCGAAGTTGGGGTCGATGTAGAAGTCCTGAGCGATCTGCCAGGTGGCCCATTCGCGGGACTGGCAGGAGGTGCTAGGCGGGTCATCGGTCTGGGCGGCGAGCTGGTCCGGGGAGCCGCAGACGCGCTGGCCGGGGGCGGGACTGAGGTAAAAATGCTGGGTGAGGGAGAAGCCGGCCTGGTTGGTGTCGGTGGCGATGTCGGTGGTATCGAAAAGGAGGACGTTGCGAGCGCGTTTGCCGATGCCGCCGACGTAGTTGTAGGTGATTTCGGGTTCGATGACGTGGCGGAGCACGCGATGGCCGAAGGGGAGGGTGAAGTCGCGCTCGAGGGCGGGAGGACGGATGTCGAGGGAGAACTCGGCGTCGGTGCGGTTGATGGGGTCGTGGCTGATGGCGGGAATGCCGTTGTTGAGGCCGGTGAGGTCGGGGTCCTGGCTGATGGTGTAGTAGGTATCGCGGAGGGCGAACTGGGGGACGAAGCTCCAGCCGCCGGCGGAGAGCGGCAGGGAGAGATGGGGGTAGACGTCGAGGCGGCCGACATTGCGGGCGTGAAAGTCCGGCTCGGAGCGATAGAGGAGGCCGCCCGAGGAGCCGAGCCACCAGTAAAAGGGAGAGCGCCCGAGCGGGCGGGCGAGGACATCGTAGCGAGCGTTGGGGAAGTGGAGGATTTTGACTTCGTCCCCGTTGGCGGTGCTGGCAAAGGTCTGAAAGCGTTCGAGGGAGCCGGAGGAGACGAATCCGTTGTCGTTATGGGTGAGGCCGACCTCGCTGGCTACCTGGGAACTGGTGGCCTGGGAGTAGTTGTCATTAAAAACGAGGCGGTAAACGTAGCTGGAGAGGTACTCGGCGACACCGGCCAGGCTGGTGTCAGGGGTGAAGTCCCTGCGGCCCTCGGCGGTGACATCGACGCCGCCCTGGTTGACGCGGACCTGGCCCACGAGGGAGGGGAGATCGGAAGGCGACTGGGCTGAGGAACGGGGTTTCGGGGCGTTGGGGAGCGCGGCGCCTTTGCGTGCGGATGCATCGGGGGCGGAGACGCCGACCTGCTGCTCGATGCCGCGATCGAGCAGGGCGTTCCAGCGGATGTTGAGGTGGTCGAAGCCAAAGCCTCTGTAGCGGAAGTCGCCGTTGGGGGCCCAGCCGCGCTTGGTGTAGAACTCCGAGCCCACCACCAGGTCCATGGAGCGGTTGATGGCCCAGTAGACCTGCTCGCCGAAGGTGTACCCGCGGATGGAGGAACCATTGCTGATTACGGGGATGAGCAGGCCGGTTTGGCGCGCGTTGCGGCTGACGGGGTGACGGAGGTAAGGGAGATAGAAGATGGGAACGCCGAGGAATTCGAAGAAGGCGTTGGAGGTGGAGGCGACGTTACTGTCGACACGGATGGAACGGGCGATGATGCGCCAGTCGGGATGGGGGAGCCGGCAGTTGGTGATGGAGCCGTCCACGATCTTGTAGTTTCCCTCGCCGTTCTCGATCAGGACGCGGCCGGAAAAGAGAAGCGGGTTGGGCGTGGAGTACACGACCGTGCGACCGAGGGTACGGACGCCTTCAGAGCCGGTGACGCTGTAGAAGCGGGCGGTATGGGTGTTGAGGCGCATCTCGCCGTGGGTGGCGCGAATGAGCACGTCATAGGGGCCCCCGGTGATCTGGAGATGGCCGTCAGCCTGGAGTTCGGAGGTGGCCTGGTTATAGACGATCTTGTCGGCGCGGATGACGTAGTTTCTGTAGTCGACGACGACCTTCCCGGAGACGGTCCAGACGCTGCCTGCGCGGGTTTGCTGGAGGGCCACGATGTGGACAGGGATGCCTGAGGCGGGAAGGGGCTCAGGAACGGCGACCGGCATGAGTTCCTGGCCGGGATCGTCGGGCAGCGAGGCTGGGCCCGATGAGGACGCGGGGCCGGACTCGGTCATCTGGAAGTCCGGAACGGGCGGGGCGGGCGCGGGTAACGGGTTGGTCAACGCCTGGCCCGCGAGATGCAGGTGACAGAGGGGCACAAGCGTGATACATAGTAGTAAAGTACGCGGACGCATCCCGAAGCAAGACCGGTGCAAGGCTCAGCATAGCAAACACCGCTACTAGTGATTGGGACGCGCAAGGCGTGGCTCTGGCAGCAGGAAAATCCGATACGCGTCTCTCCTGGCCGTGGTTCCCATGGTGCAGGAGGAAGCTGTCCTATACCGCGACCCACTTTTCCTTTCAAAACGAGTGTTCGCCGTCAAACGGCGAAGCCAAGATGCGGGGCGCGAGCCTGCGCGTGGGGTTGCGGAAACGCATGGAGAGGGGAAATATACATTGAGCACCGCCCAAGCCAATCTATCAATGACGTGGAAGCAGGAGGTGAACCGGCGCATCGCCGAGCACCGGAACCGCAAAGGCCAGTCAACCGCGGACGAGAGTGCGGGAAGCGATGCGCACCGGGCCGCCGGGAGCCACCGCGCAGCCGAAGCGGCGGCGCGGGTGGCGGCGCGGTTCGCCAAAGCGCCGAGCTACAGCGAGATGCTGACCGAAGAGGCGCGGGCTGCGGTGCGGGCTGCGGAGTATGCATCCCGGGCGGCGCTCCATGCTCATGCGGCGGCCAAGACAGTGCTTGCGGGGCTTGAGGCGGCGTCCACAGCCGCTGCCGGAGCCGAGGGCCTGGGGGCGGTCGCGAGACAGCCGGCGCCGGTTTTTGAGAGCGGCCTGGCGGTCGTGCATCGCGAGGCTGTGGAGCAGGAGTCGGCGAGACGGGCTGAAGGACCCGGTACCGTTCATGCTCCCGGTTCCTTTGAAGCGCGGGCCGACGGCGACCCCGAGGAGAAGGTATTTGACGAGGAGGCCGAGGCGTGGCGCCAGTCACAGATCGCCGACGCCGGTCTGCCGCATCATGCGAATTTAATCGAGTTTCCGCGCGAGCTGGTGGCGACGCGCAAGGTGCGGCCGCGGATCGCGGAAGGACCATTGGGCGGCATGCGGGAGCCGGGGGCGCAGTTAAGCATCTTCGAGGTAGATCCGGAGACGGTTTCGACAGAACCCGCGGCGGTGGAGGGAGCCGACGCGGATAGGGCGCCGGTGTGGACCCAGCCGGAGTGGTCGGGAATCGAGCTGGAAGCGCAGCCGGCCGAGCCAATGGCGGTGGTGGCTCCGGCGGTGACGACACAGGAGGCAAACGCGGAGCCGGCGCTGGCGCTGGCGCCGATGAGCCGGAGGCTGCTGGCGGCCGTGGTGGATAGTGCGCTGATTGCGGCGGCCCTTGTGGCGGCGCTGTACGCGGCCGCGGCCAACGCAAAGGCGCTGCCGGGATTGCGGGAGATGGAACTGGTGGGAGCGGGGGCGCTGCTGGTCGTGGCAGGGGTTTACCAGGTACTGTTTTCAACGCTGGCGCGGGCGACGCCGGGGATGAAGTATGCGCGGCTGCGACTGAGCACCTTTGAGGGCGAGCGGCCGACGCGGGCGCAGCGGACGCGGAGGCTAGGCGCGCTGATGCTTTCCGTGCTGCCTGTGGGGCTGGGGCTGGTTTGGGCGGTGTTCGACGAGGACCGGCTGAGCTGGCACGACCGGCTTTCGCAGACGTACCTGCGCGAGGGCTGAGCGCGAGGGCTGAGATTGATCAGGCCGGTCTGAGCGCCTCGGCGGCACACATGGCCACCGATTCCTCATCGGCCGCCATGCGCGTGAGGGTAAGCACGGTGATGTCGTCTTCCTGGCCAAAAGCCTGTGCGGCTTCGGCGATGGCCTGGGCCGAGTTTCCGCTGATCTGGCGCAGGCGCTCGAATCCGAAGAGCTCGCCGCTGCCGCGGGCTTCGGGCAGGCCGTCGGTATAGAGCGTCAGGTGATCGTTTGCGTTGAGGGCGAGCGCCGCTTCTTCATAGTCGACCTGAGAGAGCAGGCCGAGGGGCAGCGAAGGCGGCAGGGCGATCTCTTGGCCGTTGAGGAAAGGCGCGGGATGGCCGGCAGTCGAGAGGGTGCATCGGCCGTGGGCGTCGAGGCGAAGGGCGATGGCGGTGGCGAAGCCGCCTTGCAGACGGCCGTGGAGACGGCGGTTGAGGCCGGCGAGCAGATGGGCGGGGCTCGACGAGATTTCGGCCAGGGTGCGGATGGCGCCCACGATGAGCGAGACGGCCATGGCCGCCTTCAGGCCCTTGCCGCTGACGTCGCCCAGGACAACCAGCGTCGAGCCGGCGTCCGCCGCTCCGTCCTCCAGGGGGACAATCTGGAAGAAGTCTCCGCCGACTTCGAGGGCGGGTTTGTAGGCGCTGGCGAGTGCGTAACCGGGGATCGCAGGGAGAGATTCGGGAATCAGCACCTGCTGCAGCTCGCGGGCATTCTGAAATTCCTGTTCGAGGAGGGTCCGGCGGTTGCGCTCCTCGGTCGAGGAGCGGTAAACCGCATAGACGATCGAGAGGAGCAGGAGGATCGCCGCCAGCATCTGCGGGCTGACCGGGTTGCCATTCAAGATGAAGAGCGGCGCACCCAGCTTTTCGGAGAATGTCCAATGGGTAAAGCGGCTGCCCTGCGCGGCCGCAGTTCGCACCGTGGGAATCAGGTCGGCAACGAATGCGCAGAGAGCGACCAGCCAGCGTTCGGGCGCCAGGCGCCGGGGGCGCAGCACGGCATAGGCGACCAGGATCAATGGCAGGGCCTGCAAGGGTATGTAGACAGCGGTCAGGATCCCATCGGTCCATTGCACGAAGGCGGTCGTGCCGGGCACGAACGGGGCGAGGAAGAGGATCAGCGCTCCGTCCAGCGAACAAGTGGTCATTTCAACGACGGCGAGAACACGGACGATCCTCATCAGCGCAGGATTGGCGTCGAGATCGAGAAGCAGGACGAGAACAAACCAGAGAGAGATGGCCGCAAGTCCGAAGACCGGCTGCTCCAGACCTTCGCCGACAGAGAAATGAAAGGGGATACGCAGGCCCGACAGGATGGTGAGCAGCACCCCGGAGGCATTAAACATGGCCATCCAAAACAAGAGGCGCTGGGAGCGGTCGCGGAGCCAGGCGATCAGTCCCAGAAGCGCCACCAGCGCATAGAGCGAATTCAAGCCGAAGTTAAGCTGCTGGCTGCGCAGCCACTGGTAGTCGCTCGCGTCTTTAAGCGCGCGGATCGCCTGCGGGCTTCCGAGGTACGGGGTGTCTGAAAAGCCGCCCTCCTTTCCAGTGGCAAAAGAGCCGCCGGGCGACTTCCAGACGCGCACGGCCAGCACGCCGGAGCGGGCCGGCCCCAGGCTAATGATCTGGGCAACCGGCTCGCAGTACCACTCGGGATGGGGCGGCAGCTTTCCGTAGGTCTTCACCAGCGCGCCGTTCCAGTAGAGCTCGTAGGCGTCGTCAATGGGCGGAATCAGCAGCGCAAGTTTCCCTGATGCTCCCGGCGCGGGGGTAACGTCGATGGTCCGGCGATACCAGGCGAAGCCGGTGTAGCGGAAGTGGCCCTGGTTTCCCCAGGTGGTGGCGGCGGAAAGCTGCTCCCATTGGCTGTCATCGAAGCCGGGGCCGGCCCAGGCCATGTTGTCGCCGGTATGGAACTGCCAGGGGCCGCTGAGCGCCACGGTGCCGTTGCCAAGGTCTTCGACCAGGAGCGGAGGATCGGCGCGACGCGCGCTTGTCGCGGGCCTGGCGGCAAATGCGCTCACCGCAAAGACGGCTAAAAACAGCGTCATTGCGGCCATGAGCCAGCGCGGGGAAGCGGCGAGCATGGGAACAGCATACCCCGCAGCCGTGGCCGGAACACGCGCAAAATTGGCGAGGCAGCCGCTTTGCCTAACGCGCGAGGGCGCGGACGGCGCTGACGCCGGCGCCGAGCAGGGCTGTGAAGTCGTCCGGGGGGAGGACTTCGAGAGAGAAGCTCTGCAGGGGGCTCATGCGGACCATGGATTCAAGGTGGCTGCGCAGGATGGGCAGCTCGAGGAAGCGGACGTTGTGGCCGGTGAAGTAGAAGCGGCCAGGGCCGGCGAGATGGATGAAGGAGGCCGTGGCGGCGGCCAGGGCACGATGCCACAAGTCGACGAACTCCCGGCAGCGCTGGTCGCCTTTTCTGGCGTTGGCAAAGACCTCTTCGGGCTCCATGTCGAGGAACCTCATGCGCATGGCGCGGTAGCCGACGATGCCTTCGAGATGGCCGACGCCGCCGCAGCCGCAATAGCGCTCCTTGGGATCGAGGGTGACGGTGACGTGGCCGCCCTCCCAGACGCCTTCGACGTAGGGCCAGCGGCCGTAGCCGATGCCGTTGCCGATGGTCCAGACGCGGACGAGCTTGTCCATCTGGCCGCGGGTGGCGGCGACGCCGGCGGCGATGGCATCGGCATCGTTGGCGACGTGGACGGGCGCGGAGATGCCGCGGGCTTCAAGGGCGTGCGCGAGCTCCTCGGCCATGCGCATCCCTTTGAGCTGAACGAGATTGGGCGAGTCTTCGACGACGGAGTGACGGACGATGCCGGGGACGGCAACGCCGATGGCGTCAGCGCCGGAGCCGGCGAGAGAGGCGATGTGTCCGGCGAGGCGCTCGACGATTTCGCAGCCGGGCATGGCACTGAGGGCGTCGAGGACGGCGGTGTCCGCGGGGAAGCGAACGGGCTGGCCGGTGAGGCGCATGTCCTCAAGCCTGCCGGCCACGATGTGGTCCGTTACCACGGCGCCGATAGCGATAGTCATTTGAACCCTCCGCGGGGAGAGGCTTAGCGGCCGGCGCGGCCGAGGAGCCTTTGGTTTTCCCCCTTATTTCGCGATCAACTTCACTTTCCTTGGACTTCCGGCCCGGCTCTCCTATTCCGCCTGGTAGCGGTGCAGCCGCCCCAGGCCGTTGAACGCGGCCACCTTGTAGCACTCGGCCAGGGTGGGGTAGTTGAAGACCGTGTCGATGAAGTAGTCAACGGTTCCGTCGAGGGCCATGACGGCCTGGCCGATATGGACCAGCTCGCTGGCGCCCTCGCCGATGATGTGCACGCCGAGCACCTTGCGCGTGTCGCGGTGAAAGATGAGCTTGAGGCGGCCAGTGGTGTCGCCGCGAATCTGGCCGCGGGCGACCTCGCGGTAGTAGGCCATGCCGACCTCGTAGGGCACGTCCTCGTCGGTCAACTGCTCCTCGGTCTTGCCGATGAAGCTGATCTCGGGGATGGTAAAGATGCCGTAGGGGTAGAAGCTGGGATTGGAGTGGGTGGCCTGGTCGCCGAAGGCCCAGGAAGCGGCGATGCGGCCCTGCTCCATGGAGACCGAGGCGAGCGAGGGAAAGCCGACGACGTCGCCGACGGCGAAGATGTGTTCGACCTTGGTCTGATAGTGCTCGTCGACAGGGATGCGGCCGCGGGAGTCGGCTTCAAGGCCGGCGGCGGGGAGATCCAGATCCTCGACGTTGCCCTGGCGGCCGACGGCGTAAAGCAGGGCGTCGCCGGAGACCTTCTTCTTGCTCTGGAGGTTGGCCACGACGGTGCAGGGAGGGAGCTCCTCGACACAATCCACCTCTTCGCCGAGGCGGAGGGTGACGCGGCTGTCGCGGAGGTGGTAGCTGAGGGCTTCGATGATCTCCTGGTCGGCGAAGTCGAGGAGCTTGGGGCGTTTTTCGATGAGAGTGACGCGGACGCCGAGGATGGCGAACATGCAGGTGTACTCGACGCCGATGACGCCGCCGCCGACGACGATGAGCGACTTGGGCAGCTCTTCGAGGCCGAGGATCTGGTCGCTGTTGATGATGGTGCGGCCGTTAATGGGCACCTTGGGCGAGCAGGCCGGTCCGGTGCCGACGCCGATGATGACGTTGTCGGCCTCGAGGGTGGTTTCGGTCTGGAGGCCTTCCACGCGGATGTGATGCGGATCGAGGAAGCGGGCGATGCCGTGAACGATGTCCACACCGTTGCGGGAGAGCTGGGCCTCGGTGACGTCGATCTCGGTTTTGATGACGGCCTGGACGCGGAAGGCCAGGTCGGCCATGGTGATCTTTTCCTTGACGCGGTAGTTGATGCCGTAGACCGACCGGTAGTTGTAGCCGGAGAGGTGAAGGACGGCCTCGCGCATGGTCTTGGAGGGGATGGTGCCGGTGTTGATGCAGACACCGCCGACGACGGAGCGCGCCTCGACGACAGCCACGCGCTTGTTGCGCTTGGACGCGGCGACGGCTGCGCGCTGGCCCGAGGGCCCCGAGCCGATAACGACGAGGTCATATTTAAGGGCGCTCATCGGAAGCATCTCTCCAAGCTGGGGGTGTTTTGAGCCGCAGTGGACCAGGGACGGGAAGGGGAGACGGCGGCGACACCCACTCGGAGGCTACCATACCACTCCGAGGTGGCGAGCCGAAGCGGCGGGGGCGCAAATTGACGGAAAATCAACGTTTTGAGAGTACGGATTGGGGCCCGGAAGGAACTCACGTTCTGTTAGATGATCGAAGTTGAGATAACGTCTCAGATGGCGATACACGGGGATGTCGAGGATGGGGAGCGATGCGCGTCACAGGTTGGGGTGATTCGGGTCACGCCCGGCGCGTTGAGCGAGGGGTAGGATCGAAAAATCCGTTCAGGGCGGCGGAGCGCTATGTATAGCCGGACGCAAAACGAGAATGGAAGCTACAATTCGCGGTGCCTCGACTGCCTGCTGACGATTGCCTCTTGCGTGGAGACGGAAGGGGAGCTGGATCGAATCGAAGAGAGGCACCTGTGCCCGGAGAAGGCGCTGGCGCAACTGCTGGTGCAACGCAGACCGCACTGGGGCAACTCGCAGGCGCAGCACAAGTGACCTTAGCCGGGCAGAGGTGCGCGGCTACTGGGGATTCGCCTCGAGGAAGACGAAGGCGTTGCCGTCCGGGTCGTGGACGAAGACCAGGCCTTTGACGCGCTTGACGCCGAGGCCCTGGGCGCGCAGATCGTCGGCGGCGATGCGGGCATCGGGGACCAGGAAGAGCATCTGGGCGCGCTCGTTGGGGCGGGCGGTGTGGACCTCGATGTGGAGGTCGGGGGCGTTGGGCGCGGTCATGCGAATGCCGCTGCCGGCGTCTTCCACTTCAAAGCCGAGCTTCTTGTAAAAGGTGCGGGCGGCGCCGAGGTCGGCGACGGGCAGGTCGAAGCCGAGCATCTCGTCGGAGACGCGGGCGGCGCCGAGGTGCTTGCCGCGGTCGTCGCTGTGCATGGAGCCGGGCATGTACTGGGTGAACTCGGTGGTGCGACCGTCGGGATCCCTGAGCGAGAAGATGAGATTGCCGGCGCCGGCCTTGACCACGTGCGAGGCGTCAAGGCCGCGGGTGACGTAGAGGTCGTGGAGGGCGTTGAGGTCGGCGGACTCGTAGCAGACGTGCATCCAGCCGAGGGGCTGACCGGGATTGGTTTGAGGATAGACCTCGATGAACTGGCGGTCGTTGACCTTGATGAAGGCCTGGGAGGTCTTGCCGTTCTGCGTGCGCGAGAAGGCCTCTTCATAGCCAAGCTTTTTGAAGAAGGCGACCTCGGCATCGAGGTTGGTGACGCGATAGGCGACGTGGGCGATGCCGTCGATCTCGGCGTTGACGGAAGGCTGCTGCGCATGGCTATGGATGGCGGCGGCGGCGACGGCGAGCGCGGCGATGAGGATCGAGACCGGACGGGGATTCATGATTGTGGCATCCTTCTGTGGCGTTTGCGCTGTGCTTGCGGCGCTTATGCGTAGTCCTGGCGATAGGGAGTGAAGACATCGAGCACCTCGGAGTCTTCAAGGGCCGAGGCCTGATGTTCGACCGCGCCGTCGACCACGATGCTGTCGCCGGCGCGCATCTCCCAGGAATTGTTCCCAGCCTCAAAGCGGATGCGGCCGCGCGTGACGTAGACGAGCTGGTGGTGGGGATGGCTATGGCGCGCGCCGACCCATCCGGCTGTAAACGTGTGACGCACCAGCATGAGGTGGGGGTTGTAAGCGAGGACCTGGCGCACCATGCCGGGCTCGGGCTGGGTGGTGGGCGTGGCGGCGGTGGGCGTGTAAATGACTCCGCTCTGGTTCATGGCTTCTCCGTGGTGGCCGCGGTTGCGCTGGGCGGTGTGCGGTGTTAGCGGTTGAGCCAGCCGCCGTCGACGACGAGGATGTGTCCGTCGACGTAGTCGCTGGCGCCCGAGGCGAGGAAGACGGCGGCGCCGGCGAGATCGGCGGGCGTGCCCCAGCGGCCGGCGGGGATGCGTTCGAGGATCTGGCGAGAGCGGACGGGGTCGTTGCGGAGAGCCTCGGTGTTGTCAGTGTCCATGTAGCCGGGGGCGATGGCGTTGACGTTGACACCCTTCGAGGCCCACTCGTTGGCGAAAGCCTTGGTGAGCTGGCCGACGCCGCCCTTGGCGGCGGCGTAAGAGGGAACGGTGATGCCACCCTGGAAGGTGAGCAGCGAGGCGATATTGATGATCTTGCCGGAGCCGCGCGGGAGCATGTGCCGGCCGGCGTGCTGCATCATGCGGAAGACGCTGGTGAGATTGACGTCGATGAGGGTCTTCCAGAACTCCTCGGAGTGCTCGAGGGCGGGGGCGCGGCGAATGGTGCCGGCGTTGTTGACGAGGATGTCGATGGTTCCGAAGCGGGTGACGGTCTCTTCGACAAGGCGGGCGCAGACTTCGGCTTCGCCGATGTTACCGGTGAGGGCGATGCAGTCGGCGCCCATGGAATGGAGGGTCTGCTCGGTGGCCTGAGGGATTTGCGTGGAGCCATGCACGGCGACGCGGGCGCCCGCCTCGGCGAGGGCGATGGCGATTCCGGCGCCGAGGCCGCGGGATGAGCCCGTGACCAGGGCCGCTTTTCCTTTGAGACTGAATTGGTCGAGGATCAGGGGCGAGTTCCTTTCATGCGGCGCGGTGACGCCGTCCGATTTTCGATCACCATCATAGCGGATGGATTTCGTGGGGACCGAGCCGAAGCCGGCGCAGGCGCGCAGAGTTTGGGAAGTCTGCGACGGTTGAAGATGGGTGGGTAGAATTGCAGATCGATTTGCGAGGACCTGCGATGACACCAACACGGAGCAGCCTTCTTCGCAAATTCCGATCACACGTTCATCAAAGCGCGCTGAAGGCTGAAACGGATTCTGCCGCGGCGTCACCAATCATCAGAGCGGCGCGAAAGTTGCAGAAGAGCCATGCGCAAGTGCGGGGAGCGGAAGTTTTCCACAGGGTGGCTTGACTGGCGCCGCTCAAGAGAATCATAATCCGCCCACACTGCAGTTTCTTTCCTTGCCTTTGGTTGAATCCGCGTCCCCATGCTCGAACAAGCGGATTCGGTGGGCCCTGTCCTGAGTTGCGGTAGCTCCCCCAGACGAGCCGTTCGCGGCAGGAGGAAATCTATGTCCACTGCGTATACGTACCCTGGTGTCTACATCCAGGAGCTGCCCAGTCCTGTTCACTCGATTACGGGAGTGGCCACCTCGATCGCTGCGTTTGTGGGGTACACGGCGCGCGGCATCGACAACCGGGCTCAAGCCTGCTACAGCTTTGCAGACTTTCAGCGGTTTTACGGCGGACTGGCCTCGAACAGCGAGGTGAGCTACGCCGTGCAGCAGTTCTTCCAGAACGGCGGCGCGCAGTGCTACGTGGTGCGGACGCCGATGTACTACGCGTCGAGCACGGCGGTGGTCTATGCGCAGGCGGGTTTCGGGCCTGGAACCGGCGGGAACCCCGGCCTGCTGTTCAGCGCGCTGAGCAGCGGCGTGTGGGCCAACGGGCAGGTGCTGCTGGACGTGGATACGCAGGGGCTGGCGGGCAGCTCCGATGCAACTGCGTTCAATTTGACCGTCACGAACCTGATGGATGGGACCAAGGAGTACTTTCCCGCCATCTCACTCAACAACAACCAGCAGAACTTTGTGGGGGCGGTCGTCAACGATCCGGACAACGGATCGCAGCTCGTAAGCGTGCAGACAAACAACCTTGCATCGTCGCCGACGGCGCTGACGGTGACCGGGATTCTGGGGACGCCGCTGGCCTACACGCTGGTGAGCGGCGTGAACTATCTGGAGAGTGTCAACACGCCCCTGGGCGGAGCCGCGACGACGACGACGGCGAGCGCGGACTGCGGCCTGACGCTGACCTTGCCGACGAGCGTGTTTTCGGCAGGGACCACGCCGACGATCAAGATGATCGGCAATGGCGCGCCCATTCCGCAAACCGTGGCCGGGCTGGCCTCGCAACTGCAGCAGGCGCTCAACACGTGGCTTTCGATCAACGTGGCCGGGGCGTCAGTGGTCTGTTCGGCAGCGCCCAACGGTACCAGCACGCAGGGAATCCGCGTGAACTTCCTGCTGCCGAATTATCCGGACGCGATCGTGACCTTTGGCGCGCCAGGCTCGGGAAACGATGCCGCGGCGGCTCTGGGGCTGGGCTCGACGGCGACACCGACCTCGGCCAACGTGGCGCACTACGCGCTGGGCAGCAGCACCGCGTCAACAAACTACATTGTGGCGGCAGCGGCGACACCCACAGGGCTGCCGCAGAGCGCGCAACTGATCGGCGACCCGCTGGCGTTCTCGGGAATCTACGCGCTGGGCAAGGTGCCGATCTTCAACCTGCTGAGCATTCCGGAAGCGGCACGGGCGATGCCGGGGAATCCCAATACGCTCGATACGGGGATTAACCCGGTGGAGATCTATTCGGCGGCGATCACGCTGTGCGACCAGGCGCGGGCGATGCTGCTGATCGATCCTCCTCCGAACGTGAGCACCGTGGCCGGCGCGGTGGACTGGAAGAGCAACACCATCGGCGTGGTCGATCCGAACGGAGCGGCGTTCTGGCCGCGGCTGCGGCTGGCCGATGCGCTGAACAGCGGTCAGTTGCGCACCTTTGCGCCTTCGGGCGTAGTGGCCGGGGTGTATGCCAAGTCGGATGGAGCCAACGGCGTGTGGACGGCGCCGGCAGGCATCTCAGCGACGCTGAACGGCGTGCAGAGCATGACCTACCAGTTGAGCGACGCGGAGAACGGGGCGCTGAATCCGCTGGGGTTGAACTGCTTCCGCACCTTCCCCATCTACGGGCCGGTGCTGTGGGGCGCGCGGACGCTGGTGGGCGCCGATGCGATGGCCAATCAGTGGAAGTACGTGCCGGTGCGGCGCATGGCGCTGTTCCTCGAATCGAGCCTGTACCAGGGAACGCAGTGGGTGGTGTTCCAGCCGAACGATGAGAGGCTATGGGCGGCCATCCGGCTCAACGTGAGCTCGTTCATGCAGACCTACTTCCTGAAGGGCGCTTTTCAGGGGACGACCCCGGACGACGCCTACTTTGTGAAGTGCGACAGCGAGACCACGACGCAGACCGACATCGACAACGGGATCGTGAATATTCTGGTGGGCTTCGCCCCGCTGATGCCGGCGGAGTTTGTGGTGATCCAGATCGAGCAACTTGCCGGGCAGTCCGGTTCCTGAGGAAGCCGGCTCCCGATGGCTCCTTCGCCGACTCGCGCCCTGGGGATGGGCGCGCAGCCATGGGAACGACGAGCAAGCCTGGCGGCAAACAGCAGACGAGGTGGAGACGATGGCAGAGTTCACAGTGAATGCAACGCGGTTCGATCCGTACAAGAACTTCAAGTTCCGGCTGAAGTGGGATGGGCAGTACGTGGCCGGGGTGAGCAAATGCACGGGGCTTTCGCGGACCACGGAAGTGGTGAAGCATCGCGAGGGCGGCGACCCGAGCACCAGCCGCAAATCGCCGGGAAGGACGGAGTTCAAGGCGATCACGCTGGAGCGGGGCGTGACCCATGACCTGGCCTTTGAGGCGTGGGCGGCGAAGGTGTGGCAGATTGGCGCGGGGCTGGGGTCGGAGGTCTCGCTGGCCGATTTTCGCAAGGACGTGATCCTCGACTTCTACAACGAAGCGGGGCAACTGGCGATCAGCTACAAGATCTATCGCGCCTGGGTTTCGGAGTACCAGGCGCTGCCGGATCTGGATGCGAACGCCAACGCTGTGGCGATCCAGCACATCATTCTCGAGAACGAGGGCTGGGAGCGCGACACGTCAGTGACCGAGCCGAAGGAGCCCAGCTTCAGCTCGACCGCGGCTTAGGGCGCGGCGATGAAGCGGAGGGGCGGGGATGGACTCGCCGCCTGCGCGGTCGCAGAGCTCCTTGAGCCTGCCTAAAAAATCAGCGTGCCGTGGGGCCATGGAGCGGGGAGCGGAGAACGATGCGCGGACTCGTGGGCGAAGAGTTGCTGACAGCGTGGGAGCGCAGCCGGGGGCTGCCGGAACAGGAGGCTGTACTGGCCTTGCTGGAACTGGCGCATCCGGAGCGGCCGGCGAATGAGTGGGCGCGGCTGCCGCTGGGCGAGCGCGATGCACTGCTGCTGGAACTGAGGGCTGCCACGCTGGGCCGGAAGATGGAGGGATTCGCAATGTGTCCGGCGTGCGGGGTGCAACTGGAGTTCACGGTGGACGCACTGGAACTCGCACAGGGTCTGCGGGCGCAGGGGACGCAGACAAGCGAGGGGGCGGCGGGCATAGCGATGCGGCCCGCCAATACGCTTGATCTGGTGGCCTCACGGACGGCGAAGAGTGAAGAAGAAGCGCGGGCAATTCTGCTGGCGCGGACGGCTTGTGCGGACGCAGCGGATGAACTGGATACAGCCGAGAGCGCGAGACGCTGGCTGGAGGCGCAGCCGGAGGCGGTTGCGGCGCTGCTGGCGGAGCGGTTTGAGCAGGTGAATGCCGGGGCGGAGATTCGGATGCGGCTCGCGTGCGCGGCCTGTGGAGGTTGCCCATTGCTCGATCTCGATGTTGCGCGCTACCTTCTGCGCGAGATTGGCGGGACCGCGCGGCGGCTGCTGGCTGAGATTCACGAGCTGGCGCTGGCATACGGCTGGAGCGAGGCGGTGATCGCGGCGATGAGCGGAGTGCGGCGGGCCGCGTACCTGGAGATGGTGGGCGCATGAGCGGAGTGCTGGACAGAATGGCGCAACGGTCGCGGGGGCTATTGCAGGTTGTAAAACCAGTGATGGCGCCGCGCTATGCGCCGGTTGGTGGAGAGCCGCGCCGGCCGGGCATGGAACTGGAAACGGTAGCGGAGACCGAAGCCGCTGTGCCGGTACTTGCCCAAGAGGGCAGGGCACGCATTGGGGCGCTCTCGCGCTACGATGGCGAAGCAGACCAGCCAATGGGCGAACACGAAGGCGCTGCGGGGCCGGAGCGGAGTGCAGAAGGTCCGGAGAAGACCGCGCACGCCCGTGAAGCGGTCCGGCGGGCAGGGCCCGCGATGGTCCAAAGCGGCGTATCGCGGAGGCCATCCGTGAAGCTCGACGCACAGGTTGAAGCGGCGCGCAACGGCGATGTTGCGCGCAGCAGAGAATTCGAGGCGAGCGCTCGATCTGTACAAGAAGAGAGTCGAAACGAGCCGGCGCGGGAGATGGCGCGCCCGGGGCCGACGGGGTTGCGCCGCAAGTCCACCAAGACCGGACCGGCGATTGAGCGAAGTGAGGAGAGCGGCGTCGAGGGCGCATTTCCGGAGCAAACGCCGGAATGGCGCGCAGAGATGGGCTTGAACTCGGATTTTTCAATGCGCAACCGAATGGTTGCGGAATCACCACAGCGGGTCGATCGCCGAGTTGCGCCGAAGGTCGAGCGGCAAGTGGCGCCTCAGGCCGAGGAGAAGACTGAGATTCATATCTCGATCGGCAGCGTTGAGCTGCGCGCGCCGCGCGTGGAGCCGAGACCGCAGGCGGCGCCGTTCCGGCCGCGAGTGACGCTCGACGAGTTCCTGCGCCGCAAGCCGGAGACGCGCGCATGAGCGACTACCTTGCAGTGGGCGGGGTGAGCGCGGTGCTGAAGGCGCTGCTGACGACGGGGCTCGCCGATGGGGGCCCGTCGACCGTGCTGCTGACGCCCCCCGGGGTGACAAACAAGGCGCCGGACCTGATCCCGACCGGACAGGACGAAGCGGCGCAACTGAACCTGTTCATGTACTACGCGAGCATCAATCCGGCGCTGCGCAATCTGGACCTGCCTTCGATGAGCTCGAACGGCACGCAGTTGAGCAATCCTCCGCTGGCCATCAATCTGCATTACCTGGTGACGGCGTACGGCGCGAATCAGTTCGATCCGGAGATATTGCTGGGCTTTGCGATGCGGATCTTTCACAATACGCCGGTGGTGCCCCGCAGTGTGATTCAGGCGGCGCTGACGGCGCTTGATAGCGGCACTCCATCGAACGAGCAGCAACTGGTGGCGGGCAGCACGCTGGCGAGCCAGATCGAGCACATCCGCATTACGCCGGAGGCTTTGACGACCGAAGAGATCTACAGATTGTGGACGGCGTTTCAGGTGAGCTACCGGCCTACGACGTCATATCAGGTTTCGGTGGTGGTGATTCAGGACTCGCAGAGCTTCCAGTCGAATATGCCGGTGCAGCAACGGGCGCTGGTGGCGCTGCCGCTGACGGGGCCGTTGATCTCGTCGGTGACACCGCAGATGGCGGCCGCCGGGCAAACGATGACGATCAACGGGAGCAATTTTTTGAATGGCCCGCCTTCGAACACGCTCGTCTCGTTTAACGGCAACGCGCCCATTGCGGTGGCGACCGTGCAGGGCAACTGCGTACGCGTAAACGTGCCGACTACGCTCCTGGCCGGCACCGGCAATGTGCGCGTGATCTGCAACGTAACGTTTCCGTCTTCAAGTACACCGCATCCGTGCTTCGCGTCGAGCCCCGCGCCGTTTCAGTTGATTCCTGCCGTTGTGCCGCCCGTGCCGCCCCCTGTGCCGCCGGGGCCGTGGTATCAGGCCACGCAGGGCGCGCCGCTGACGATTTCGGTGAACCCGGCGGTGGGCAATTTGCAAGAGGTCGTGGTCTACATCGGGGACCAGGCGATTCCGCTGCCGCAGGGGCCGCTGACCGGGCCATCGACGTCGAACACGGTGACGGTTACCGTGCCGGCGAGCATTGCGGCCGCGACGTATCCTCTGCGCGTGGAGGTGGACGGAGCGCAGAGCCAGCTCACGCAGGATATGAACTCGATGAGCCCGACCTACGGCCAGTGGCTGCCGCAGGTGGAGGTGAGCGCATGATCGCCGGCCAGCAAGTAGAGTTTGTGCGCGATGCGCCGGAGTTGCAAGACACCCGAATGGGACGGGAGACGCTGCCGCTGTGGGCGGAGCTCGAGCGTGTGTATCGGCGCCTGGCGCGCACGGGCGAGGGCGCGTTCCCGGAGCCGGCGCTGCCTGCCGGGCTTGCCGGTGTTGCGGGACGATGGGACCCGGTGACGCGACTGCGCGAGGTCTTCGGGCTGAGCGAGTTCGAGATGGACGTCCTGCTGCTGTGTGCGGGCGCGGCGCTGGACCGGCGCTTTGGCGCGGCGATTGCAACCATGCAGCCGGATGTGCCAGCACCCACCTTTGGCCTCGCGGTTGCGGTGCTGGAGCACGCGCACTGGAGCGCGGTGAGCCGCGTGAGGCCATTGCGGTACTGGCGGCTGATCGAGATGGGAGCGGGCACGCTGCTGGAGGCGCCGCTCGCGGTCGATGAGCGCATCTTGCAGTTCCTGCTTGGCGTGCCGGCAGCCGATGAGCGGATCGAGATGGTGATCCATACCCTGACAAGCGGCGTGGAGCAGGCGGGTGTGTGGGGCGCGGAGCTTGCTGAAGCGGCAGCGCGCGGCGTGATGCACTGGCGGCGGTCGGCGTCGGGAACCGTCCTGATTACCGGGAACCAGGCCGCGGCGCGGACGGCGCTGTTCGATGCGATGTGCCGTGCGGCAGGGGGGCATGGCTGGGTGATTGATGCGGGCGATCTGCCGGAGGCCGCGGGAGACCGCGAGCGTCTGGCGCGGGCTTACACACGCGAGTCGGCGCTGTGGCCGTCGGCGCTGCTGGTGAAGACGGATCGACTGGAGAGCGCGGCGCTGCTGGAAGCGTGGCTGCGGAGAGTGAATGGACCGGTCGCGGTGGATGTGGAAGACGGCTCGGCAGCGGAGCGGCTGAGCGGGCTGCGGCTGTCCGCGCCTGCGATGAAGGCCGAGGAGCGCAGGACAGAGTGGCAGCAGCAGTTGGGCCCGCTGGCGGATGGGCTCGATCGGGAGCTGGACCGCGTGGTGGACGCATTCGCACTGGATGCGGCAGAGATTCGCGAGACGGCCGAGGCGATCGAAGAAGAGGCGGCGCTCAATCCGGCGATAGCCGCAGACGCGAGCGAGCTGGGCGCGGTGACGTGGAGACTTTGCCGGACGGCCGCACGGCGGTCACTCGACGAGCTGGCAGCACGCGTGGAGAACTGCGCCGCGTGGGGCGACCTGGTGCTGCCGGAGGCGCAGACGGCGATCCTGCGGCAGATTGCGATTCATGCCCGGCAGGCCGCGGTGGTGAACGAGGAGTGGGGGTTCGCGGCGCGCTATGCGCGCGGCCTGGGGCTCTCGGCGCTGTTTGCCGGGCCGAGCGGCACGGGCAAGACGATGGGCGCGGGGGTGCTGGCGCGGGAGCTCGATCGCGATCTTTATCAGATCGATCTGGCGACGGTGGTGAGCAAGTATATCGGCGAGACGGAGAAGCATCTGCGCAAGATCTTCGACGCGGCGGAGCGCAGCGGCGCGATTCTGCTCTTCGACGAGGCCGATGCGCTGTTCGGCAAACGCAGCCAGGTGCGCGACAGCCACGACCGCTACGCCAACCTGGAGGTGAGCTATCTGCTGCAGCGGATGGAGTCGTACCGGGGCATTGCGATCTTGACCACGAACATGCAGAACGCGCTGGACCCGGCCTTTCAAAGGCGGCTGCGGTTTGTGCTGCAGTTTCCGTTTCCGGACGGGCCGAGCCGCGAGAGGATCTGGCGCAAGGTGTTCCCCGCGGCGGCGCCGACGGCGGGGCTTGACTACGAGAAGCTCTCGCAACTGAACGTGACCGGCGGGTCGATCCGCAACATCGCGCTGCTGGCCGCGTTTCTTGCCGCGGATGCCGGAACGGCGATCGGCATGAGCCACCTGCTGGAGGCGGCGCGCACGGAGTACGCGAAGCTCGAAAAGCCGCTTTCGCCGGCCGAGACCAGGGGGTGGGAATGAGGGCCGTTCATCTGCACATTGACCGCATTGTGGTGGAGGGACTGCCGGAGGCGCGGCAGCTGCAGTTTGCCGGCGCACTGGAAAAGCAATTGCGCGCATGGGCGGCGAGCCAGGCCGCGGAGGGCATCGCGAGCCATGGGCAGCCAATTCCCACGCTGGACGCGGGGTTGCTCAAGCCGGACGCGACGGCTCGACAGGCGGCGATGCAGGTGGTGAATTCCATAGCGCGCAGGGTGGGTGGCGGCGAGCCGAAGAGTCAGTCGCAAGGATCCGCGCATTCCAGGGCTGGGGAGGTGCGCGGCCATGTATAACGTCTCGCCACTGCTGGTGAAGGGCGCGATCCTGGTGCTTGAGCCGAATACCGGGATTCCGCTGAACACCATCAACTTTGAATACAACCCTGAGACGATCAAGCGAAGCCTGAAGCCGCAGAGCGTGGGCGATGAACCGGACCGGACCGAGGTGCTGCGGTTGAAAGGCCCGCCCATCGAGACCATCCAGTGCGAGGTCGAGATCGATGCCACGGATCAGCTTGCGGCGCAGGACCCGACGGCGATGAGCGTGGGAATCGCGCCGCAGTTGTCCACGCTCGAGCTGCTGGTGTACCCGTCGAGCGCGGTGCTGATTGCGAACGAAGTGTTATCGCTGGTGGGCACGATCGAGATTCTGCCCATGTCGTCGAACCTGACGGTTTTCGCGTGGGGAACGAATCGCGTGACGCCGGTGCGGCTGACGGGTATCGAGATTACGGAAGAGTTCTTCGATCCGCGGCTGAATCCGATCCGGGCCAAGGTGTCGCTCTCGATGCGTGTGCTGAACGTGAACGACGTGGGCTTCCTGACGCCGGCGGGCGCGCTCTACATGGCTTACCAGCTAAGCAAGGAATCGATGGCGCAGCAATAACTGCGCGTATGAAAGGGGATTGCGATGGATAACGCCCTGGCGGCACTGGTTCAATCCGGAGTGGGCACGGGCGCGCCTGCCAATCCCAACAGCCGCTACTACGGCTACGGCGTGGAGCAGATCACTCTGGCCAATGGCCAGGTGGTTTCGTATCTCTCGCGGCGGATTATTCCGCAGATGACCATTTACACGAAGACGCAGAATTATAGCGTGATCGCGGGCGACCGCCTGGACAACCTGGCGGCGCGTTTTGTGGGCGACCCGATCCTCTTCTGGATGATCGCCGACGCGAACGCCGCCATGGACGCGGACAAACTGACGGCAGAGCCAGGCCGCGCGATTCTGATCCCGCTGGTGAGCGGGATTCCGGCGGGGGCGCGCAATGGTTAGTCCGCTCTATTTGACGCTGCTGATCGGGCCGATGGAGCCCATCCCGGCTCCAAAGCCTCTCGCCGACTCGCTCGTATCGGTCGAGGTGACGGAGAGCGCGACGGGTCGCAGCGGATTCCAGTTGATCTTTACGCTTGGGAACAACAGCATCCTGGAAACATTCTTCCTGCTTGCGGGAGGCGCGCCGCTGCCCATCATCCGCGTGGTGCTTCTGGTGACCTTCCCCGGCATTCCGCAGGTGCTGATCGATGGCGTAGTGATGCACACCGAGGTGCAGCCGGATGCGATGAGCGGCTCCTCCAAGCTGGTGGTCACGGGCCAGGACCTGACAGCGCTGATGGATCTGATCGACTTCAGCGGGCTGCCCTATCCGGGGATGCCGCCCGATGTGCGGGCGCTGGTGATTTTGTCGAAGTACGCGATGTTTGGCGTTGTGCCCGAGGTAATTCCTGTGCCGGCGCCGGATATTCCCATTCCGCTGCTGCAAACGCCATCGCAAAAAAAGACTGACTACCAGTATCTGCAGCATCTGGCGCAGGAGGTGGGTTACGTCTTCTATCTTGTGCCGGGGCCGCTGCCGGGGATGAGCCAGGCTTACTGGGGGCCGGAGACGCGGCTGGGCATACCGCAGACCGCTCTGAACGTGAACCTCGACACATGGACGAATGTGGAGAGCCTGAACTTTCGCTACGAGCCGCAGAATGCGGTGCTGCCGGTGGTCTTTATTCAAGATCCGACGACGAAGATTCCGATTCCAATCCCCATTCCTCCGGTGACGCCGTTCGATCCGCCAATGGGGCTGGCGGTGATGCCGCCGCAAAAGGTGGAGTTCCTGTCGGACACGGCCAAGCTGAATCCGGCGGTGGCGTTGATGAAGGGATTTGCGCGGGTCACGGAGACCTCGGACGTGGTGGTGGGCGATGGGTCTCTGGATGTGATGCGCTATGGGCAACCGCTGAGGGCGCGAAGCCTGGTGGGCGTGCGGGGGGCGGGGATTGCCTTCGACGGGATGCACTACGTGGACCAGGCCACGCACCGCATCAAGCCCGGCGAGTACAAGGAGAGCTTCGTTCTAAAGCGCAACGCTTTGGTTGCGAATACACCGGTGGTGCCGTCGCTACCCTTCTGAGTCCTGCGGACGGCGCTGGTTCTGGATGAGGTTTGTGAAAGGGCGGAAGAGTGAAGGGCCAATACTACGGCAAGTTTCGCGGCACGGTGATCGACAACGTCGATCCGCTGATGATTGGGCGGTTGATGGTGATGGTGCCCGATGTCTCAAACGTGATTCCGTCGACGTGGGCGATGCCGTGCCTGCCGTTTGCGGGGATTCAGAACGGGTTTTATGCGGTGCCCGCGATCGGTTCGGGGGTTTGGGTCGAGTACGAGCAGGGTGATCCGGATTATCCGGTATGGACGGGGTGCTTTTTCGGATCGGTGGCGGAGACGCCGGCGCTGGCCTTGGCTACGCCGCCGGCGCTGCAGTCGGTGGTGATCCAGACGGTGGGACAGAACACGCTGATGATCAGCGATATGCCGGGGCCGACGGGAGGGATTCTGCTGAAGACGACGGCGGGCGCGATGATCTCGATCTCCGATACGGGGATCATCATCAGCAACGGGCAGGGCGCAACGATTTTGCTGGAAGGGCCTTCAGTAACGGTAAACGAAGGCGCGCTGGAGGTGATCTGATGGCTGGATTCTTGTTGCACGAGGGCGCGGTGGTGATGTGCGCGCATGGCGGCCAGGCGACGCCGACCGCGCCCAATCCGCGGGTGCTGGTGATGGGCATGCCGACGGCGACCATTGCGGCGCCGTGGGTGGTGGCCGGATGCCCGCTGGTGCCGCCGCCGATTCCGCCCTGCGTGACGGGGCAGTGGGTGATGGGCACGGTGCGCGTAACTTCGATGGGCCAGCCGCTGACGGTGCAGTCGGGCGCGGCGATCACGGCGCCGGGAGCGGCGACGCTGCTGCCGGTCTCGATGCAGACGCGCGTGCAGGCTATGTGAGGACGCAATGAATCTCGCGTTTCCATTTTCGTTCGATACCACGGGGCGCACGGCGCAGGCCTCGCTGGCCGACCATGTCTACGACATGATCGAGCTGATCCTGTTCACCTCGCCGGGCGAGAGAGTGAACCTGCCCACCTTCGGGAGCGGGACCGCGCAGCTGATCTTTGCGCCCAACAGCGATGTGCTGGCGGCGGCGCAGCAGCAGGCCATCCAGGCCGGGTTGCAACAGTGGCTCTCCGATCTGATTCGCGTGAACTCGGTGGCGGTTGTGGCTGAGGAGTCTACTCTGCAGGTCACCGTGGTGTACACGCTGGTGGCCAATCAACAACAGCAGTCGCAACAGTTTTTGTATGCGGGGCCGACGCAATGATCGCCTTCTGCCAGAACCAGCAACGGCGCGAACTGGTGCTGCAAACACCGGGCGTGAACGGCCTCGACTATCTCGAGGTCCTGGGCGCGGCGGGATGCGGAAGCCAGTTGGCCCTGACCTTCTTGAAAGATGCGCGCGGCCTGGCGCTGGCGCCGGCAAACATCTCATTGACGGGCGACACCGTGCTTGCGGTGACTGACGTTTTGCCGGCAAGCAATGAGGATCCCCTTACCGTCACAGTGCAACTGAACGCGACGGGGGATTTTTCGCCGTACACGCTGACGCTGGTAACGAGCGATACGAACTCCGATCCGCCGCCGGGGATCGATCCGCAGTTGAACACGGCGACCTTCTCGTTCAAGGCAGGCTGTCCCACGCCCGTCGATTGCAATACAACCCAGTGCTGCCCGTCGACGCTGGCCGCGCCGCCCGACATTCACTACCTGGCGCGCGACTACGATGGTTTCCGGCAGGCGATGCTTGACCGCATTGCGGTGCTGGTTCCGAGCTGGACGGAGACACACGAGGCCGATCCGGGCATCACGCTGGTAGAGGCCCTGGCATACGCCGCGGACCGCATCAGCTATCTGCAGGACGCGGTGAATACCGAGGCGTATATCGGCACGGCACGCAGCCGGATCTCACTGCGGCGGCACGCGCGGCTGGTCGATTATCAAGTGAGCGAGGGCGCGAATGCGCGGGCATGGATCTGCCTTCAGACCATCCTTCCCAACATCACGGTTCCTGCAGGGACACAGTTCTTTCCGCTCATCCCGGGTATCGCTGCGTCAGTCGATCCGAATGAGAATACCTACGCCGCATCGATGCTGCAGGCCAGCGCCGGGCCCATCTTCGAGAGCATGGCGCCGCTGACGCTCTACCCCGAACAGAACCAGATGGATTTTTATACCTGGGGCGACGGCGGGTGCTGTTTGCCGGCGGGAGCGACTTCGGCAACGCTGACGGGCCCGTATCCCAGCGGGGCTTATTCGAGCCTGGCGGCGGGGCAGGTGCTCATTTTCGAAGAAGTGATGGGGCCGCTGACGGGCAACGCGGCCGATGCCGATCCGACGCATCGTTGGGCCGTGCGGCTCACGTATGCATCGACGAACGACAACTCCGGCAATCCGCTCGTGGACCCGGTGAACCCCGGGGTGCTGCTGACCAACATCGCGTGGAGTACGGAAGACGCGCTGCCGTTTCCGCTGTGCATCTCGTCGGTGACGAGCGCGGGTGCTCCCATCTCCGGCGTTTCGGTGGCGCGCGGCAACGTGATCGCGGCGGACCAGGGGACCTGGACGGTGAACGAATCGCTGGGGACGGTTCCGAACGCGCCGCCGGCGCCTGTCAGCGGCGTGGGATGCAACTGCACCACCGCTCCCGGCGCGCGCATTCCGCGGCCATATTTCGAGCCGGTGCTTGCCAATCAGCCGCTCACATTTGCCGCCGCGTACGACACGAATGTGCCGGCGGGCCAGATGCCCTCTGCGTCGAGCTTTTTAGCGCCGGACGTATCGACGGCAACGCCGCAGATCACGGTGATGAGCGACGATGGGCAGACATGGCAGCCGGTCGAGGACCTGCTGAGCAAGGACAGCGAGTTTGCGGGGTTCATTCCGGAGATCGAGTGGGACGGAACGGCGCATCTTCGGTTCGGCGACGGAACCTACGGCGAAGCGCCGGAGGCAGGGGTTGCGTTTACGGCGACGTACCGTACCGGCAACGGGTCGGCGGGGAACGTGGGCCGCGAGGCCCTGGCGCATGTGTTGATGGCTGGCGGCGCGGGCATCACGAGTGTGCGCAATCCGCTTGCGGCGGCCGGCGGCGTCGATCCGGAGACGATGCAGCACATTGTGCAGGTGGCGCCGTTCGCGTTCCAGAGCCAGATGCGCTGCGTGACCGCGGCCGATTACGGCGCGATGGCCGCAACGCTTCCCGGGGTGAGCCAGGCGCAGGGAACGCTGCGCTGGACGGGCTCGTGGTACTCGGCGTTTGTCAGCGTAGATCCAGTCGGCGTTTGGAGCAGCTCGCTGGCATCGCAGGTGAAGTCCGGCCTGAACATGCTGCGCATGATGGGGACCGATCTTGTCGTGGAAGAGGCGGTCTTCGTGGGTCTGAATATTGGGCTTGAAATCTGCGTGGCGCCGGGATTCTTCCAGGGCGATGTGTATGCCGCGCTTTGGAAGCTGCTGGTGACGGGCGATAGCTGCACGGGGACCCCCGGATTCCTGAACGCGGCCAACTTTCAATTTGGGCAGACGGTGTATGCGAGCCCGATTGTGGCCGCGGCGCAGTCGGTCGCGGGCGTCATGGCGGTTACGCTCACGACCTTCGAGCGCATGGACGCGCCGGCGCCGGCCGGACAGGCGCCGCCTGCGGATTTGACGATGGCCGCGGTGGAGATTCCGTGCTGCAACAACGATCCCAACCACGCGGACAGGGGAATGCTGACGCTGACGATGGATGGTGGCAAATGAGCTGCGGATGCACAACGGCGGGCGCGCAACTTTGCGGGTGCTGCACGGGCGTGACGCAACTGACGCCGGTGGCGATTGCGAACCGGCCCGCGCTGCCCGCGATCGGCTATCGCGTGGGCGTATATGCGACTTTTCTCGCCAGCATGGAGGCGGCGCTTTCGGGATCGAATGTGCCCGCGCTGGCCGGCCTGCGCACCCGGTCGAGCGGCGACTTTTCGATTGCGCTCATCGACGCGTGGAGCGAGGTGCTCGATATTCTCACGTTCTACACGGAGCGGCTGGCGAACGAGGCTTATCTGGGGACGGCCATCGAGGGGCGCAGCGTCTTCGAACTGGCGCGACTGGTCGGCTACAAGCCGTCGCCGGGCGTAAGCGCAGCGACGGTGCTTGCGTTCACGCTGGCCACGGCGGCGGGGTCGCCGGCGATTGTGCCGATCGCGGCCGGAACGCGAATACAGAGCGTGCCGGGACCGGGGCAGACGCCGCAGGTCTTTGAGACTTCATCGGCGCTGACCGCGACGATCGCCAACAACGCGATTCCCGTGGCGACTTCGCAGCCGTGGCAACTGAACGGCGGCGATACATCGACGTGGATTGCGGGAACGGCGAACAACATTCAAGTGGGCAACGTGCTGCTGTTCATCTACTCGCCCGGCGGAGATCCGTCGACAACGGGGCCTGCGGCGGTTTGTAACGTCACCTCGGTGACCGTGGATCCTGTGGGGGGAAATACTTTCATCACGTGGGACCAGCCGCTGCCTTCGGGCTTCACGGCGGGCGAGACCGCGGTGAGCCTGTATGTCTTTCGCGCCAAGGCGGCGCTTTACGGAGCAAACGCGCCAGTACCGGGAATGTTTGCCGCCACGACGCTCAGACATATTCCGCCGTACGACGGCAGCGCGCCGGCAAATCCGACGGACTGGCCCTGGCAGTACACGGAAAACAGCGACACGATCAACCTGGACAACTCGTATCCGGGTTTGAATCCGGCGGCGTACGGCGCCACTGCGCCGGCCGCACAGGCGCAGTGGATGGTCCTGACCGGGCCGCAATATACGTCGTTCTTCCAGATCCAGAGCGCGTCGGAGTCAAATCCAAAGCTGTACGCGCTCTCTGCGAAGACAACGCAGCTGACGCTTTCGAGCGGGACGGTCCTGGCCGGCGACACTGCGTTAACGCTGAACGAACTGCTATGGGAGTTTGTTCAGGAGACGCGGGTGACGACGGCGTACGTGCAGAGCCAGTTGCTCGCTCTGGCCAGTTTGCCGCTGACCTCGTGGCCGCTGAGCACAAGCTACGCGCTGGCTACGGGCATGCTGGCGCCGACTGCGGGCACTTCGATTCTGCTGGCGGGACTGCAGCCCATTGCCGATAACGCGCCGGTGGGCGTGAGCGGCAAGCGAGTGCGCATCGTGCCGCAGGTTGCGCTTACCGGCTCTGGCGGCAACGGTGGATTCACGCCGGCGGGGGCAACAGGGGCGCTCTCGGCGAGCGCAGGGCAGCCGTTCCTGGTGGACGCGTTTCCGCCGACCCAGGATACGAGCATCACCGGCAACCTGCTCTGGACTGTGCTCACCTTGACGGGACAGCCCGGCAGTCTGTCCATTCCTTCGGGGACGGGCAACTTCCAGTTGCAGCCCTCGGTGACGGCCGATCCTGCGGCTGGTGAAGCGGCCGTCGTATCCGTCTCTGTCGTGAACGGCCAGGGCAATCCGGCTGCGACCACGTCGCTCACGCTGGCGGCGCCGCTCACGCGCATCTACGACACGGCGACGGTGAGGGTGAACGCCAACGCCGTGGAGGCCTCTCATGGAGAAACCATGATGGAGATCATGGGCTCGGGCGATGCGACCAACGCGGCGCTGCAGTTCCAGTTGAAGCAGTCGCCGCTTACTTACACCTCGGCCTCCGTGCCGGGCGGCGTGCAGTCCACGCTGCAGGTGCGCGTGAACAACGTGCTATGGACGGAGGTCCCGAACTTTCTCTCGTTGGCGGCGAGCGACCGCGTCTTCGTCACGCGGCCGAACTCCAAGGGCGGGCCCACGGTGCAGTTTGGCGACGGCGTGCAGGGCTCGAGGACGCAGACGGGCGTTTCCAATATTCAGGGCAGGTACCGTAAGGGGATCGGCGTGGCGGGAATGGTGGCAGCGGGGCAGCTGACGCAGCCGCTCGACCGGCCGCAGGGATTGCAAACGGTGACGAATCCGAGCGCGGCCACGGGCGGCGCGGACCCGGCTTCTCCCGCCGACGCGCAACAGTCTGCGCCGCTGCCCACGCTGACTCTGGGCCGTGTGGTTTCGCTCGAGGACTACCAGAACTTTGCGCTGGGATTTGCGGGCATCGCCATGGCGCTGGCCACGTGGACATGGTTCGGCAACACGCGCGGCATTCTTCTCACGCTTGCCGGCGAAGGCGGAACGCAGCTCGATTCGAGCGACCAGATTGTGCAGAACCTGATGCAGGCGTATCAGCAGTACGGCCTGCCCAACATTCCGGTGCTGCCGGTCGCGTATGTGCCGCAGAACTTCGAGATCGGGATGCAGGTGATGGTCAACTCGCCGACCTACGATCCCGCGATCGTGGTTCCGCAGGTATGGCAGGCGCTGGCAGCAGCGTTCGCATTTGGCCAGATCGCGCCGGGGCAGAGCGTGGCGGCGAGCCAGGCGATCTCCATTGCGCAGCAGATTGCCGGGGTCACGGCGGTCAGCCTTACGGCCTTCAGTCTGAGCGGCGCTGCATCGGGCACAATCCAGAACCTGCTCTGCGCGCTTGGGCCGGTGCCCGGCAACGCATCGACGGGCACGCAGCCCAGCGGCGCGCAAGTACTGCTTCTCGATTCCGCCTCTCAAGGCAACGTGGTGGTGTGGCCATGAGCACAACGAGTTCGCCCATCTATTCGCTTTTGCCGGCGGTCTTCCGCACGCGCGACGCCGCGCTGGGCGGGCCGCTGGAGGCGCTCTTCGAGGTGCTCGAGAGCCAGTACGGCATCGTCAAGGAGAACGTCTGGCAGCTCTACAACGATCAGTTCATCGAGACGTGCGCGCCGTGGGTGATTCCGTATATCGGCCAGTTGATCGGGTTCAGCACCGTGTACACGGCGGCGCTCACCAGCGCCGACAGTCGCGCAGAGGTGGCGAACACCATCGGCTACCGGCGGCGCAAGGGCACGCTGGCGGCCATGGAGCAGATCACGCACGACGTCTCGGGCCGGACCACGATGGCGGTGGAAGAGTTCAAGCGGCTGGTGACCACATTGAGCCTGCGCGATGTGAGGCCATGGAACAAGGCGACGGCCGACCTGCGCAACGGCTGCGCGCTTGAAGACCAGTGTGGCCCGTTCAACCGGCTCAACCGCACCGTCGATGTGCGCAACATTACGCCGCGCGTCCGGGTGCCGGTGTCGCCGGACGCCGCGCCCCTCGAGGTTGCGCTGCACGGGCCGGGACGCTTCAACATTCCCGAGGTTGCCATCTGGATGTGGAGGTGGCAGAGCTGGACGATCACGAATGCTCCGGCGTACGCGCTGGGCGAGGGAGGATACTTCTTCAGCTCGCTTGGCGGCCCTGTTCCATTGTTCCAAAGCGTGCCCGAGGAGCCAGCTCCGTTTTCATGGCTGATTACCGAAGCCGATGTGCCTGAGCCGATCTGCCGGCGGCAGGCGTGCATGAAGGGCGGCGACTTCTATCCCGGCAGCATGCAACTGATCGCCGACGGACAACCGGTGCCCGTGGAGCAAATCCTGTTCGCCAATCTGACGGAATTGTCCGGCGGCGAAGTCTGCACCGTGCCCGGCGGCATGATTGCCGTCGATCCCGAGCTGGGCCGCATCCAGTACGCGGCGGACGTGGCACTGCCTGGCGATCTGCGGGTGAACTACAACTACGGCGCGGCAGCGGCGATTGGCGGAGGGCCGTACGACCGCACGCCGTACATCGTGCAGCCGGGGACGCAGGCGGGAAGCGTGTTTGCAAACAGCGCCGCGCTGTTCTGGGCGGTCGTGGGGTCGGCGGAGTATCCCACGCTCGAGTCGGCCGTGGCGGCATGGAACGAACTCCCGCCCAACTCGGCGGGAACCATCGTTCTGCCGAACTTCGAAAGCTACGAGATTGACTTGAGCGGCACGCATGCGATCCAGATCCCAGCGGAGAGCTCGTTGATGATTGCTTCGGCGAGGATCGCGCTCGACGGCGCGCCGGAGTGGAATGAGGCCTGCGTGACGCTGCGGGGGGATATCGAGATCGTGGCTCCGCCCGCGACGCTGGGCCCTGACGGCCTGGCGCTGCCGGTTGGACAGGTGCAGATCAGCGGCGTGTGGCTGAGCGGACAACTGATTCTCTCCGGGGACGAGGCTTGCGTCCAGGTGGCCGACTCGACGCTGGTGCCGGGCATTGCGCTGGATTCGAGGGGCGAAGCTACGCAACCGGGCGAACCGAGCGTGACCGGTTCGGCGCTGAGCTTTACGCTCAGTCTCAACCGCGTGATCGCCGGGCCTATCGCGCTGGCGTCGACCTGCGCGGCGCGGATCTGCGGAGGCATTGTGGATGCGGGCTCGCCGTACTGTCCCGCGTTGGCGGGAACCGATCTGGCCTCGGCCGGCGCGGCGCTGCACGTTGAAGACTCGACGATCATCGGGCGTGTGTGGGCGCAGGCGATCCGGCTAGCATCGAACACCATCTTCCATGCGCGCCTGGGCAGGTGCGATCCGTGGAAGGCGCCAGTGTGGGCGGCGCGGGTGCAGACGGGCTGCGTGCGCTTTTGCTGGCTGCCTTCCAGTTCCATTACGCCGCGGCAGTACGAGTGTTTACCGCCCGATGAGATGAGCGAACCGGCGCTCGAACCCACGTTCGTCACCCTGCACTTTGGCAGGCCCGGCTATTGCCTGCTGAGCGGCGACGTGCCGATGGCGATTTGGAAGGGCGCGGACAACGGTTCGCAGATGGGTGTGTTTTACCAGATTCAGGAGACCGAGGCGGTCTCGAACATCCAGATCCGCTCGGCGGAGTATCTGCCGGCGAACCTGGAGAGCGGCGTGTTTCTAATTCCGTCGCGCCCCGTTCGCGAAGAGGTGCCGGTCCTCGAATACGGGTATCGAACTCATGCCCGGCGGAGCAGGTGCGCCGCGGCAGAGCCGGAGACCGCGGAAACCGGTCTCGACCTGTTCGTGGGCATCGGCATCGGCTTGATCTAGGGTATTGCCGGGAGAACAGAAGTTGCTGACCGCTGTGCGCTGTTCAAAGTTCCAGAGATAGGCAGGACGATATGAAAGGTGATTTCAGCCGCATTCGCTTCAACCCCGCCCAAGAGTACGTGGCGGTGCTCAAGCAGCAGGGGCGCGTCGATCTCGACTCCGACGCCAACGAGCAGCGCGCGATCGATCTTACTCTGCGTGAGACTACGAATGTCGACGTGATCGGTCCCCTGGGCGGACCGGAGATTGGCGCCGGTTTTGCGATAAGTGTCGAGAACGGAAAGATCTGGATCTCTCCGGGCCGTTACTACGTCGACGGCGTTCTGGTGGAGAACCAGAGGCGGCTGAACTACGACGATCAGCCTTATCTGATCGACCCGGGCACGAGCGCAGAAGACCTGCTGCAGCAGTTGATCGCGGCTGGCGACCAGGCTACGCTCCAGTTTGTCCTCGAAGTGTGGCAGCGGATGGTCACGGCGCTGGACGATCCTTGTTTGCTGGAGCCGGCGCTGGGCCAGGCCGATACGACCACGCGGCTGCAGACTGTCTGGCGCGTCGTTGGTACCGTCACGCAATCCCAGGCTCAGGGCAGCGGGGTCGAGGGCGCGGGTGAAGACAACCCGATCAGCCAACTCTCCGACTGCTGCCAGGCGATGTACAACAACCTCTCGAACGTTGAACGCAGCGGCGCAATGCGCGCCGGGCTCTCGCAGGGGGGCAGCGGCTGCGGTTGCCAGCCGATACCAGCAGCCGGCTACCAGGGATTGGAGAACCAGCTCTACCGCGTGGAGATTCACAACGGCGGGGACCTGAGTACGGCCACCTTCAAATGGTCGCGCGAGAATGGGTCGGTGGTGGTCGCGGTGACGGGCGTGAGCCTGAACAGCAACACCATCACCGTGGCCAGCCTTGGCCCCGATGCCAACCTCGGTTTTCAAGCGGGGCAATGGGTGGAGTTAAGCGACGACTCGTACCTCTTTGGCGCGACACCGAATCAGCCGGGTATGCTCTACCAGATTTCTTCCGTGAATCAGGCTGCGCTGCAGGTGACGATGACGAGTACCGTGGGTGGCCTGGATACGAGCATGAACGCCCGCATGAGGCGGTGGGATCAATCGGGCTCCCCGGCGTCATCCGCTGGGATTTCCCTTTCGAACACGCCGATCGGGCTCGAAAACGGCATCGAAGTTGCATTTCGAAAGGGCCAATATGAGAGTGGCGATTATTGGACCATCCCGGCGCGGACGGCGAACGGAAGCATCGACTGGCCGCCCTGCGGAGGGAATGGCAGGCAATTTCAGTCCCCGAGCTACATGCAGGTGCACCAGGCGCCGGTAGCCTGTGTGAGTCTGCGCCGTTTCACGAATTTCTTGCTCCGGCCGGGGCAGTCTCCATCCGAGATCGACCGGTTTATCGTCAACGACTGCCGGCTGCTGTTCCCTTCGCTTACGTCGGTGGCCGCGATGACGCCGCCGGAGGCTCTCCATCTGAGCGCCATCAGCTGGACCAACGACGATGTGATGACGGTCGACGAACTCCTGCTGCAGGGACTCGCCGTCACTCTCGACCAGGCGCCCACCTGTCCCTGGAGCGGAGCCAACTTCCAGGTGACGCTGGAAGTGCCATTGACGCAGAGGTTCTATCCGGTTGCTACGGGCGCCTCGCTGAACTTCACGATCATCCTGGCGTCGCCGCTGGCCAGCGGCATCGCCGTTTCAGGAGACCAGGTGATCTGGTTGTATGCGTTCGCCACGGAGAACTTTCCGCTCAAATCCGCACTGGAGTTCTGGATCAGTCTCAACACGATCCTCAGTTACACATCGCCTTCCGGGGCCGGCAGAGTCCGAGTCAAGCTCGACGGCGGCGCGGTCTACGGCAACGGGACAACCGGGAACATCTATCTTGACGGATTGGCCTTCGGGTCCACATCGTCGCGGGCCAGCGACGGCAGCGAGTGCATTGCGCTGGGCATGCCCACGGGAAGCCATCTGAAGGCCAGCGACTTCGACGGCTGGTTCTATCTTGCGCCCAGCGTCCTCATCGAGAGCGCTTCGTTCGAGTTGGTTGAAAGCACGGGCGCCGTTGCGGCGACGGCGGTCACAGTGACGGTGAATGAGTTTGGATTTATGACAGGATTGGAAACGACCGCTCCGGCCGGAGCGGTGGCTACGCCGGTCAGCGCGGTCCAGATCGCCATCACCTTCAGTTACACGCCGGTGGCGGCGCTGACGCTGCGGTTCAATCTGAGTGGCACGGGGGTGGGGACGGTGGTGAGTGTGCCGGCCACATTCGCTGTTGCCGCCGGACTGGCTGCGGTCAACGTGCCGGTGACGATCTCGCAGTCTCCGGGCGCGGGTGTTACCGACACGGTGACCTTGAATGTTGCGGCCGACAGCGGCTTTCAGCCGCTCGGCTACGGGCAGCAGCTTACGCTGGCTATCACCGGAGGCCAGCCGCCCACGACCATCTTTCATCCGGAGCCGATCAAATTCAACTTTTGACCGGCGATGGGGAGGGGTATGCGCGCAGTCTGGTCATTCTGGAGCAAGCCGTTCAAGGCCTACAAGGGGCGTGTCTGGCGCGAGCCGCGGCATCATCTGCTCGCCTGGGGACTTTCGCTCAGGCTCGCCCGGCAGCACTTCGCGAGCACGCAGCTTGTGACCGATACAGCGGGCAAGGGCTTGCTGGTCGGTGAGCTGGGGCTTGAATTCGACGAGGTCTCGACCGCGCTCGACAGGCTGGAGAATGCTGATCCCGGCTGGTGGGCGCTGGGCAAGCTTGTGGCCTACAGCTTGCAGGACCGGCCGTTCGCGCACATCGATACCGATGTGTTTCTATGGAAGCCGCTGCCTACCTGGCTCACCTCGGCGCCGGTGTTTGTGCAGTGCCCGGAGCATCACCGGCTGGAAAGCGCGTGGTGCGGGCCGAGGCACATCGAGTGGCTGTTCGAGAGCCGGGGACTGAGCCTGCCGGTGGAGTGGCAGTGGGCTTCCTCGCGCAACGCGGTCTCGTTCCGCGAGGAGAACTGCGGCATTCTCGGCGCCAACCGGGTGGACTTCATCCGCCATTATGCGCATACGGCGATACGCATGGTGACCGAACCGGCGCATCGAGAGCTTTGGGCCGATCTGCCGGAGAAGAGCGGGTTCAACATGCTCATCGAGCAGTTTCTGCTGGCGGCCTGCATCGACCATCACCAGATCGATCCGCAGTCTCCGTATCGCGGCGTGCGAGTCCGCCACCTCTTTCCGAGCTGGTCGGAGGCTTACAACCCGCGCGCGGCGTCGAGGGCCGGTTATACGCATCTGCTGGGCGACGCAAAGAACCATCCCGGCGTGATGGAGCGGCTGGAACGGCGGATGGCGCAGTTGGATCCGGGGCTACTACGCCATTGCCAAAGCGTGGCGCAATCATCCGCAGCTTTGGAGGTGTGAAGTGACATTCTACTCCGCGCTAACCCAGCAACAACGCGCACGCCGGAGCGCCGGCGCCGCGGCCCTGTCGCCTGCGCCAGCGGCGATGCAGCGCACGCACGTGACAAGACGGAACGGGCATCTATTGCCCGCGCGGCCTGACTCGGTTCCCATAGAGACCGAGCCGCCTCTGCCGCTGCAACGCAAGCTCGCCATCGGTTCGGCCAGCGACCCGCTCGAAGCCGAAGCCGACGCCGTGGCGTCGCGGGCGATGAACGGTTCACACGGGGCGCCTCTGCGGAGCCGTGGGAGCAGTGCGCTGCCGTCGGTCGAAGTCCCGCCGATCGTACATGAGGCGCTTCGGTCGCCGGGGCGGCCGCTCGACGCGGAGACTCGGGCCTTCATGGAGCCGCGCCTCGGCCGCGACCTCGGCGCAGTGCGCATTCACACTGAGCCGGACGCTGCGCAGGCCGCGCACGCTTTGGAGGCACAAGCCTACACGGTCGGCCAGAACATCTTTTTCGGCGCCGGAAGATATCGTCCGCAGTTGCAAGAGGGCCGCCGTTTGCTGGCACACGAGTTGAGCCACACGGTGCAGCAGGCAGGCGGAGGTCCGCGGCTTTCCGGCGCTGCGCGGGGCGTGTACCGCGATCCGATCCCGAAGACGACCAGTCAGGAAGCAACGAGCGACGCCAATACGAAAAAGCCAAAGACGCCGCAAGCTACCATCCCGGTGCCGCTGGCGGATCTTGCGGGCCTGCACTTGACGCCGCCTTCTCTGCTTGCGCCAGAGCAGCGCGCGCCGCTCTATTCGCCGGGAACGTTGTCGCTGGGGAGCAGCGGGTCTGGCGCATCGACGGCATCACCCGGGGCGGCTTCTCCGTCAGGCCAAACGGGGCCGCCGGTACTTCCGGCCCCGTACCAGTACACACCCGGTTCGCCCCCGCCCCAGACGAACCCGGCATTCTCTCCGGCGCCGCCGGGCAGCGGGTCGGCGGCGCCGACGACCGCACCCAAAGCTCCGGACCGGGTCTCGCTCTACGACTTCGGGAGGCTCAGCATTGGAGCGCGCATCGGCTTTCCCGACCTCTCGGACGACGCCAAGCCTGGCCAGCCGCCCAGCGCTTTGCAGGAATCGATCAAGAAGGGCGAGGTCCTCAATTTTATTCTGACCGGCCAGCCGCCTTCGGAGTATTCCGTGGATCCGTCGAAGCTGGTTGGCGCCATTTGGGGAATCTTTTCGACCAAGATCGATCCGGCCCTTGCCGCAAAGATTGCCTCGGGTCTGTCGAGCAAGCCGCACGGGAGCGGGCCTAGATTTGAGCTCGATGCGACGATTCTGCTCGACTTGGGCGGGGCGAAGAAAGGTGGCGGCGGGGGAGCGACATTTACTGTGTATTTCTAAGTCCGCCGACGAATCGGAGGAAGCGCGACGATGGCGTCGACTGTGACCGCAGGTCCGAACCTGGTGCGCCCGTCGATGCCATGCCGGAGCGAGGCACAACATTGGTCACGGAAAAACCAACGGGCGCCGCGCAGGCCAGGCGTGGGGCCTGCTCCCGGTTCGATAGCGGGGTCCGATACAATGAGCAAGGGAGCAACCACATGCCACACATGGTTTTTTGCGTGCGGAACAAGCGGGAGATGGAGGGACTGGACGAGCCGCCCTTCGACTCGGAGTTCGGCCAGAAGATCTACAAGAATGTTTCCAAGGCGGCCTGGGATGAATGGGTGAACCGCCAGAAGATGCTGCTGAACGAGTACCGCCTGCAGCCGTGGACCCCCCAGGCGCAGCAGTTCCTGGTGGAGCAGATGGAGGATTTCTTCTTCGGCACCGGCTCGGCGCTGCCCTCCGAATACGTGCCGCCGTCGCACTGAGAGCCGGTCTCGCGCTCCCGGTCCGGAGAGCGGATATTGGGCCGTGGCTCCTGGGCTGGCCGAACCGCTGCAGCTTCGAGCGAGTGAGGTCAGGTGGGTGTAAACTAATCAAGACCCCTAAAGCCGGTCCCTTGCAGAGGACCGGCTCCATTGTGTCGGGACGTGGCTCAGCCTGGTAGAGCACTCGCTTGGGGTGCGAGGGGTCGGCAGTTCAAATCTGCCCGTCCCGACCATTCAAAGACCGCATCAAAGACAGATCTACTGGCTCACACCCTGTTGGCGAACTGCCTGCCGCGAGTGCGCCAATTGTGCGCAGGGCGCGGGCCCGGAGTCGCGTATGGCCTGCGAGGGGAGCGAGGTTTTGCCGAGCCGTTCGGCAGTTCAAATCTGCCCGTCCCGACCATTCAGAACCCAAAATCTGGCGAGCGAGGCAGAATGCGGTTGAAGCAATGTGCCAAGGTACGCCGCTGGTCCCGGCGTGATTCGCAGCGCCTTCGCGAGGCGCTATTCTGAAACCACGATGACGACTCCCGGCGGTCTGAGGCGTGTTGCAGTGTACTGCGGTTCTGCAGAGGGCAACGACCCGTCATTTATGGCCGAGGCCAGCACGCTGGGCGCGGCCATTGCTGCGGCCGGCCTGGGGCTGGTCTACGGCGGAGCCAACGTAGGATTGATGGGTGCGGTGGCCGATGCCGCTCTGGCGGGGGGCGCGGAGGCGATTGGCGTGCTCCCCGATGTTCTGGCTGACAGGGAAATTGCCCACAGTGGCCTGACCACCCTCGAGTTTGTCGCCACGATGCACGAGCGCAAGGCCCGCATGGCTGCGCTGGCGGATGCGTTTCTTGTATTGCCCGGCGGTTATGGGACGCTGGATGAGTTACTCGAGACAGTGACCTGGGCGCAACTGGGTCTGCACAACAAGCCCTGCGTCCTGATTAATACTGCGGGTTACTGGGATGGACTGCTGGGTTTTCTCGACTTTGCAGTCGGCGCCGGATTTTTGAAGGCTAAGAATCGCGAGCTATTGCGCGTCGCGGCAAATGCCAGGGACGCGATGCAACTGATTGCCAGGCGCGCTGTGGGCGCTAACTAACTCGCGCGGCCGGGCGCGCTATGATCTTCGTATGTCGAAGCAGCTTCGTTGGGGAGTCCTCAGCACCGCGGCCATTGGATTGAAGAAGGTTATACCGGCCACGCAGCGCAGCGAAACCGGGCGAGTGATGGCCATTGCATCGCGCGATCTGCACAAGGCGCGGGCAGCGGCGACCGCTCTCGATATTCCAGCAGCCTACGGTTCTTACGATGAGCTGTTGGCCGATCCGAATATCGACGCCATCTACAATCCTCTGCCCAACCATCTTCACGTCTCGTGGACGGCCAGGGCCGCCGAAGCCGGAAAGCATGTGCTCTGCGAGAAACCGCTTGGCATGTCGACGGCAGAGGTGAGGGCTCTGGTAGCCGTTCGCGAACGCACACGGGTGAAGATTGGCGAAGCCTTTATGATTCGCAGTTACCCGCAGTGGCTGAGACTGCGCGAGCTTCTCGATGAAGGCCGGGTGGGCGAGCTGCGGTCGGTGACCGGATACTTCAGCTACTTCAATGTGGATCCCGGAAATATTCGAAACCAGGTGGAGGCCGGCGGCGGCGCGCTGATGGATATTGGATGCTACCTGATTCAGGCGTCCCGCTACGCGTTCAGGCAGGAGCCGAAGCGAGTGGTAGGATGCATTGAACGGGACCCGCAGATGGGTACCGACCGGCTCACTTCGGGAATGCTCGAATTTGCCGCAGGGCAGGCGATCTTTACCTGCGGCACTCAGTTGATTCCCTATCAGCGGGTTCATTTTCTTGGCACGCGCGGGAGGATCGAAATCGAGATACCTTTTAACGCGCCCATCGACCGGCCTGCGCGAATCTATATTGATGCGACCGGCGACCTGTCAGGTTCCGGATTGACCACCGAGACTCTTCCCGTACTCGATCAATACACATTGCAGGCCGACGCCTTTGCCAGGGCGGTGTGGGATGACACCGACCCTCCCGTTCCGCTCGAAGACTCGATTGGAAATATGGCAGTCATTGAAGCGCTTTTCCAATCGGCTTCGAACGCGCAATGGGTTACCCCGGAACGCTGACCGGGCCGGATGCGCACCCATTTTGGCTTAGAGCAGGTAGAGAGAGATATGGGCCGAACCGCGAGAGTTACTTCGCGGGCGCTGCGGCAGCCTTCTTTTGCGCGGCCCAGCGCCGCTTCACGGCTTCAGCGATGCGTTTCCGTCCTTCGGGCGAAAGGCGTCTCTTTTTTTTCGCAGGCCTTGGAGTGACCACGGCCGCCTTCTTGGGCCTGCCGGGTTTTCTTGCCGGGGCAGCCACGCCGCTCAAAAGGGCGCGTGCCTGTTGCAATAGCGCGATCTCACGATCGACCGATGCCAAAATATCAGCGATTCCCATGTATCCTCCGTCCTCTCAGCAGGGACTCCCAACTTATCCTAAGCTGCACTTATGGGCCCGGTCTTTGCTTACCTCGACATACAATAGCCGCTTGGCGCTATCTTTGTAAATAGGACCAGTAATTATTCTACAAACTAAGATGGGGAAACCAGGCCATTCGTTGCACTTCCGGAAGGTCCAGAGCGGTTTCGAAAATACAAAACGGCCCACAGCGATCGTCAGGGGCTTGCTGCCCACCGGGTCGCTCAGACTTGAATTTCGTAAGTGCCCGTACACAATCTCCGAAACTGCCGTCGCGGAGCGGATCCGATTATGTTTACCGATAGAACCACAAAGCCGCGGATGGCTCTGTCCGGAAAGCTGGATTTGCCGACCAGTTGGAACCAGAAACTAGTTAGAGGCGCTTACGGTATCCGCCGCGCATTGCTCGAGATCGCGGCAGAAGGCTTCAAGGCGATTGAGGTCAGTATCCCAGGAGAACATAAAGCGTGCGGCGCCGCCGATGAAGTTATAGAATCTCCATCCCCGCTGTCCTACTTGTTGTAACAGGGAATCGGGTGCGGAGATAAAGACTGCGTTTGCTTCAACCGGCTGCACGATGCGGAATCCGGGAATGCTCTCGACGCGCGCAGCGAACAGACGTGCACAATGGTTGGCGTGGGCGGCGTTGCGCAGCCATGCGCTGGTTTCGAGCATTCCCACCCATGGAGCCGACAGGTACCGCATCTTTGACGCTAACTGGCCCGCCTGTTTGCATCGGTAGTCGAAATCTGCGGCCAGCTTGCGATCAAAGAACAAGACTGCTTCGCCAACCGCCATTCCGTTCTTGGTTCCTCCAAAGCACAGCACGTCCACGCCGCTCTTCCAGGTCATCTCCGCGGGTGTGCAGCCGAGACTGACACAGGCATTGGCGAAGCGGGCGCCGTCCATGTGCAGGGAAAGCCCAAATCGTTCACATTCCTTCGAGATCGCCTGTAACTCGGATAGCGTGTAGACCCGGCCGGTCTCGGTCGATTGCGTGAGAGTGACGACGCGCGGCTTGGGGTAGTGAATATCCTGCCGCCTGGTGGCCAGTTCACGCACGGAAGCGGGGGTGAGTTTGCCGTCCGGGCCGGAAGCCACGAGAAGTTTCGAGCCGTTCGAGAAGAACTCAGGCGCGCCGCATTCGTCGGTCTCTACATGGGACTGGTCTGAGCAGATGACTCCGTGATACGACTGGCAGAGCGAAGCCAGGGCGAGGGAGTTAGCCGCAGTTCCGTTAAAGACGAAATAAACCTCACAGTCGGCGTCAAAGAGGGCGCGAAATGCATTCGCGGCGCGGGCTGTCCAGGGATCGTCGCCGTAGGCTGTGGCGTGGCCGCGATTGGCCTCTTCCATCGCGTGCCAGGCTTCAGGGCAGATTCCCGCGTAGTTATCGCTTGCAAACTGCTGCTGGAGGTCATTTTCATCGATTTCAGTCATTCGTTCGTCCTTGAAAGAGCAACTCCCTGGTTGAGAGGCGTGTTTTTTCAAGATCAATTCTTTCACAGTATTCGTGCGAAGGAAGCGATGCGTCCCACGCCGGAGAAAGCAATTCCATCGGCGCTCTTTCCGTTTGGGTGTTCCGCGAGCCGGAGTCAGCAGGTATTGAAAATGGCTGTGCACGGAGTCTTGCGGTCTGACGGGCTTGCGGGAATGCGGCGCTGGCAGGCGCGTTCGGTCCGTGTTGCGCAAACGGGCACGAATGTGCGTATTCACGCACAAATCTGCTTTGTCCGCAATGAGAGTTACGCCACTTACTTTGAGAATCCGGGATGAGTTATCTCGATTGCAGAGGAGTTTTTCCGTGCGAAGCGTAGACATTTCAGAAGGTCCAGCATTGATCTCTGCCCGGTTCTGAGACTTCTTTGGCTTCCGATGACACGGGGGCCGGCAACGGCGCAAAACCCGCGAGTAAAGATTCCGCCGCTTCTGCCGGAGTGGGTGTGAGCCAGATCACGCGGAGGAGGGGTGGGGCGGCGTAGGATGCAGGGGTATGCACGAGCTTTCAATCGCGGCCAGCATTGTGGATTCGGTGACGGAGGCGATGGCGGCGTATCCGCGGGCGCGGGTGAAAGAAGTGCGGCTGCGGGTGGGGGCGCTGGCTTCGGTGATCGAGGAGTCGCTCAAGTTCTGCTGGGGGCTGGCCACGGAGGGAACGGAGCTGGCGGGGTCGGCGCTGGTGGTGAAGACGCTGCCGGTGGTGCTGCACTGCGGGGCGTGCGGGACGGAGGCGGAGCTGGACGGGGTACAGAGCCTGCGGTGCCCGCGATGCGGGGAGCTGGGCGGGGATCTGCGGCAGGGACGGGAGCTGGAGATCGAGTCGCTGGAGATTGAAGAAGCAGCAAGTCAGCGAGTCAGCGAGTTAGCAAGTTAGCAGGTTGGCAAGTTGGCGGCGTTCGGATGGTGAAGACCGGGAGTGGCGGATGAGTACGACGCGGATTGTGGAGCTGCGGCGGGGGATTTTGAAGAAGAACGACGAGCTGGCGGCGGGGCTGCGGGCGCGGTATGCCGGGGCCGGGGTGCTGGTGCTGAACCTGGTTTCGAGCCCGGGGACGGGGAAGACGGCGCTCCTGGAGCGGACGCTGCGGGAGCTGCTGGGGCGCGGCCTTCGCGCGGCGGCGCTGGTGGGCGATCTGGAGACGGACAACGACGCGCGGCGGCTGGCCGGCAGCGGGGCGCCGGTAAGGCAGATCAACACGCACGGCATCTGCCACCTGGATGCGGAGATGATCGGCAAGCACCTGGACGGGTGGGCTGGCGCGGAGGGCGGCGTGGAGCTGGGGGATCTCGATTACCTCTTTATCGAGAACGTGGGGAACCTGGTGTGCCCGTCGAGCTACGACCTGGGCGAGGGGATTCGCGTGGCGCTGTTGAGCGTGACGGAGGGCGAGGACAAGCCGCTGAAGTATCCGGGGCTGTTCAACTCGGCGGATGCGGCGGTGATTACGAAGATCGATCTGGCGGAGGCCTGCGGGTTCGAGCGGGAGACGGCGCTCAAGAACCTGAACGAGATTCGGCCGGGGATGCGGGTGCTCGAAACTTCGGCGAAGACGGGAGTGGGAATGGAGGGGTGGTTGGGGTTTTTGGAGGGGGCGCGAGTTCAAGGGCGCTGAGGCGGAAGGATGAATCCGGAATGGGCGCCCGTGAAGAGTCGTGCGCGGTGAAGATTACGGGGTAGGCTAGGGCGTTACCGGGAGTTATGGGGGGAAATGTCGCTGATTCCTGCCAAAGCTTTGCTTGGGCGGGAGCCCTCGATGATGGGGCACCTCGTTCGCCAGCGGTTTGGCCGGGCCACCTGCCCCGTTGAGGTCCGTGGTACTTAGGATCCCCAAATGTGAGGGACCTGGGGTACCCATCTTCTGCTGGAGCTACATCCTGGGACCTGGGTCACTCACCCAGACATGATCGCGAGTGTGCGTTTTTGGACGCCAGTCTGCGATTTCGGACAGACACTCCTGTGGCGATACCACATAAAGCTCTGATAATGCTGAAACACAGAATGGAACCGTTCGTGCATTTGTCAAAAGGAGGAATTGACCCTTCCCGCCCGCAAGGAGAGTGAGACGTGCGTCTGAAACCTATTGCCGTATGGTTGATTGCAGTTGGCTGCCTGACTCTGTCGGTGGAAGCGCAGGAAAGCTTCTGGGATAGTCCGCAGGCGTATCTTGGGCAGGCTCGCCCGTCAAACACACCGCAGATTTTTGCGCCCGGGCTGCTGACCGAGCCAGGGACGATGGCGATGGATCGCATCACCTTCTCGCGAGATGGGCGAGAGATCTACTACTACCAGAGCGACCGCTGGGGAAGCCTGGCCACCGCAAAGATCAAGTACTTCCGGTACGACGGCGATCGGTGGACCGGACCGAAAGTGCTGAACGAACATCTGTTCGATGTCACGATGTCGCCGGACGACGACGAGCTCTACTTCGAAGATGCCAATCCGAATCATGTGTGGAGATCGAGACGGACCAAAGATGGCTGGACTGCCCCAGAGGTAGCGTACGAGGAACCTTTCGCCTTGTATGACTTTATGCCGACGAAGAGCGGGACTTTCTATATTGCGACAAGTAGCGACGCAGAGGATAGAAAGGCAGGGATAACGAATTCATTTTCCACCCTGAAAATTTCCGCGGCTGGTGCGAAGGTGCAAAGTCTCGGAGCACCGCTGAACGAGCCCGGGGTGAACAGCGATTTCTTTGTAGCACCGGACGAGTCGTACATGATCGTGAGTGCGAAAGAGACGAAGTCGGCGGAGTGCGAACTGTACATCTCGTTTCGTGCTCCTAATCTGACCTGGACGGCGCCAGTCAGCCTGGGGCCAAAGATCAATGATGGTCTGGCTCATCGATGGGGCCAGTACGTCACGCCGGACGGCAAGTACCTGTTCTATACAAGGGCCACGAGCGCAAAGGACTCTGCGATTTATTGGGTGAGATTCGACACTCTCATGGCGGCCCTGAGACCAAAGCAGCGTTGAGTCGATGTTTTTGAGGGAACCGCACATTCTCAGCAACGGTTACACCATGCTGAACGCTTCTCTTCTGGCAGCGCTGTACTGCTGGCCGATCAAACCCTTAGGAGCCCATAATGTCCATTTATAAGCGCGTTTCTTATGTGATTGCCGTATTCATGGCACTCACGCTGTTTAGCCAGGAGACCCTAGCCTTCGACGACGGATCTGTCGTTGAGCGTGAAATCCATGCCGAGAGCCTTCGGCAGAGCAAGATCGGAACAGAGAGTGTGAGGAAGATTTCGGTTTATCTGCCGCCCGGCTACGCAACTTCCCGTCAGCAATATCCAGTGGTATACATGCTACCCAATCCTATCGGGGATTTTCGCGAGGACTTCACCCGGCATAATGCAGCGAAGATTTTCGATCAAGCGATCGCAGCTAAGATCATTCCCCCTTGCATCTTTGTTTATGCCGATTTCTCAACGCCACTGGGGGTATCCTGGTACACCAACTCTCCCGTGACAGGCAATTGGGATGACTTCGCAGTCAAGGAGCTTGTACCGTACGTCGACACGAACTTCCGCACTCTGGCGAGAAGCTCCTCGCGCGCGATTGTTGGTAACTTCATTGGCGGTTACGGCGCACTCCGGCTGGGTATCCTGCATCCGGACGTGTTTGGTACTGTCTATGCCATGCACCCGGTAGGCACATGGTCCGGCGTGGAGGTATTCACATCAAGACCTGA
>Ga0335072_10000834_pt1 | contig 54257 bp, 46 predicted proteins | sample Lox_Sample_21_FD_206725 | JGI IMG/M metagenome (GOLD analysis project Ga0335072, IMG submission 206725) | Soil microbial communities from Loxahatchee National Wildlife Refuge, Florida, United States - Lox_Sample_2.1 | ecosystem: Environmental > Terrestrial > Soil > Wetlands | place: USA...
CCGCTCAACCCGAATCAAGCATTAGACTGGGCTATTAGACGGCGTTTCTGAGCATTTTTTCGCTGGGGAAAAAGGCTTGTAGATTACGTCGCGGGGCACAATTGGGCGGCGCAGTTATTACAGCATTAGAGTGGATATCGGCTTTGAAAAGGGCATCTCCCTGTGTACGGTACGGGTGGAGTAACATACACGCAACGGGGTGCAAGTTATTTTTGGTATGGTTGTCTCCCTTCTGCTCGAGACGGACGCTCAAGAGGATGCAAGGCACAGCTCGTCTTTGCTGCAGTTAGCATAAACAGAGACTGGCTGGGGAAGGCGGTTTCATCTTGATCGTCTGGAGGTAGGGATCAGGACCAGCGTCCTATGTATTTTTTGCCGGGACGTGGATGAGAATCTTTGAGTACTTGCTTGCATTTCTAGTAAGCCTGCAGCGTGTTTCGTATTTCATTGGCGATCTTAGTCAACATGCAGATGTGGACTAGAACAACCGCCATCCATTGTCTCACGCTACACCATGCTGCGACCTTGCTAGGATTTCCGTGTATGACGAGTTTGTTTTGCTCGATGTCTCCTCGCACCGAACCTCCATCTCCACCCACGCCTCATACCTAGTTCATCTGCTTGATCAGAGCGTTGATGTTCTCCTCTCGGTTACCCAAGTCGCCACCCTCGATGTAATGCTTAAACTTCCTCGTTCGGAAACCACCCGTGGGGTTGCTCAACTTGAAAGGCCAGAGGAAGTTGCTCGCCTGTTTGAAGTTCGGTCCGACGGTGGCGATCTCGTGGATCAAGTCTTCCATACAGACGATGCCGAACTTGCCCAAGTTGTCCTCGATCAGCTGGTTGTCAGTGAGGGGGATGCGCTGCTTGTTGATCTTGCCATATCCGCGCTTGTAGATGAGTTCACGGATGGACTTGAGGTTCGGGTAGCCGTAAGCGATGTATGGGTCAACAATGGTGAGCATCTCTTGGGTGGCTTTGGTCAGGCGAATGAAGACGCCGTTGTTTAGTTGGAGAAGACGGAGGAGTTGGAGAATCTTGCGCGGTTTCGGGGCGATCTTGGAGATACTGTTGGTTGAAGGGTGTGTTAGCAAGTGTAGTGGGGTGGAGAGGTAGATGTAACCAACCCTTTGATACGGATGACAAAGACCAGTTTTGGTTGCTCCTCGACGTAGAAGGATCCCTTCTGTCTGCTCAGGCGGGCCAGTCGAATCTTCTCACGCTCGGCATCGCGGTACTCCTTTACGTAGGACTCGGCGCGCTTGAAGATAACACCGCGCTTCTCTTTGTTTGCCTATCCGACCAGACATGTTAGCGGTGTCTCTGTAGAAATATTGTCGATGGTCAAGTTTTCAGGCGGCTACTCCTCGAATCAGACCCGAAAGATGGTTAATGTTGGCGACAGCATTGACCCTAGAGTCTAGTCGCTTGTGTGGTGTTTTCCATCACCAGAAGGTCACCACCATGCTAATTGTATGAGATTGGTCTGCCCTACCTTCTTCCTCTTTTGGATCTCAGCCGTACGTTGCTCTCTAGCTTTCTCCTGGCTCTTGCGCTTCTTCAACAAGGTCTCCGGAACGAGGATCTCGTCCTTGGTTGGCGCGGTTCTGTAAGCAACGAGAAATCTCGGTCAGTAAGGTCCGCCGAAAATGGGTGCGACTCGCCGAGTCAGAATTGCAGCGATGGTGCGGCATTCTCAGGCTAGTGTCATGTAACTCGACGAAATGTATTTGATCAGTGAGAAGAGTGACACGCTTTCCATCAGCGGGCTGAATCGGCTTGTACGCTCTTTAACCTCATCTGACAAGACCCTGACAGTTTCAGGAATATGTTTGCCAACTCAGAATCTCAAGCGGGCCAAGAGACTTCGCCGTGCTGGACTCGATTTTGCAACGAATTTCGAAGCGGAGACTGCCCTCCAACCTCAACACCCCAGCATGAAACGAGCAGTCAGTGAGCCCGGCCCAAGGACTGTCGCCCATGCGGATTGGGACTTATCGAGCTGGTGCGCAGCCTGGCTTACAGGAGGCAGAGCAGCGAGTGAGGAGCGGACCATATCTGACAATTGCTTACGAATCAGCAGAACAAAGAGGTGGACTCACGTTTTAACCACCGGCTTCGTCATGATGGGCAACAGCGACCGGCGGATTTCGTGGTGGTTGTCGGAGCTGGAAGTTGTCGCTATCGAGAGAATTGACCTCCCAATTTCCAAAAATTTGGCTGTGGCTTTGCCAAGCTCTTTTACAACTAGCGTCTTGGCGCATTTAGAGGTGCTCGGTGATCTTCACGGCAAGAGTAAGAGGAAGATTTGTACATTGATATGTGGCTTTGGCATTCCATATACTTCTCAGTTGGAGTTGTATCATCTAAGAACGAGAATGGCGTTCTGATATGACTCTTTTGTGTGGTTGAAAATGGCTACTCGTCGTGGAGTTGGCCTAGGGGCCTTCACAAGCCGCACACAAACTTCCCAGTCATACGCTTCTCATGGTTCTCAACTCAAGTCATCTAATGCTGCATCTCTCCAAACTCAGTTATCTGTTTTCCAATCCCTCTTGCACACATTCGCCCTCGAACATGCATCAGACATCAAGTCCAATCCAACCTTTCGTGCCGAATTTGCTCGCATGTGCAACGCCATAGGCGTTGATCCTTTAGCAGGCAGCAACATCAAAGGCAAGAAAGCAGAGAGCCTCTGGGCCAAAGTCCTTGGTCACGACGTCAATGACTTCTACTTCGGAGTCGCTGTCAGAGTTGTCGAGCTGTGTCGTTCAACCCGTGGCGAGAATGGAGGATTGCTTGGTGTTAAGGAATGCTGTGAGAGCGTTGGAAAGGGAAGGACTATCGGTGGTGGCATAGAGGTATCTGAAGATGACATACTACGAGCTGTGAAGTCGCTCGAGCCGCTCGGGTCAGGCTTCAACATCATCACTATTGGGAGCAAGCAATTCATTAGATCGATACCGAAAGAGCTCAACACCGATCAATCTACGGTGCTGGAAGTATTACAGCTTCTGGGTAGCGTGACGGTGTCTTTACTGCAGGTAAACCTGAAGTGGGAGAAGGTTCGAGCCACGACGGTCATTGAAGATTTACTTGCAGACTCGCTTGTCTGGGTCGACACTCAATGTCCTGAATACGAGTACTGGTCACCGCAAAATCTTGTTAGCAACCAAGGCTGAATGATGGCTCTAGTAGCTTTCCTAGTCTCGAGCAAGACTGACCCGTTGTCGATCATCATCTCCGCTGAGAAGTCTGCCTACCGCTCGCCCGCATATTCCGGCTTCAGCTTCCACTTCCCGCGGGCCGAGCTCGATCCCCTCTCGAGCGTGGCAATGGCCTTTAAAGTCTCCTTGAACTCCATCGTCGCTTGCGGAGTCGTGCAATAGCGATTGAAGTGATCTATTAGCATCTGCGTATACACGCTTCCGCCGTGAGTGGACAAATAGTCTCTGATTAGTTTCGCGAAGTCCTTGCCACGAGGTTGCGGTCCTCCTGTGGTTGGCGTGCCGTCTCTCGAAGATGAGGGAGTTGTCGTTCTAGGTGTACTGGCCCCACTCGGCCCACTTCCCTGTCTCTGCCGTTGCTGCAACCCAGCCAACAAGCTTGTCGAGCTGACGCCGGCTCCTCGATTCCGGCCTGCTCCACCAAAAGCTCGCTGGGGCGTCGTTTCCTGCGGTCTGCCACTTACACCGAATGTGCCGGTCCAAGTCGGCGTACCAACCGCTACCGTCTTTGCAACTTTGGCTGCGTTCCGCAACTCGCGTGCAGCTTCCGCGGCCACTTTCCTGGCTTCCTGCTCGATCATTACCGGGTCGGCTATGATAGCTTTCTTGCCGTTTGCACCCATGATCTGCTCGTGCTCGACTGCCGAGTGGATTCCACTACGGGCAAAGATGCCCGCCATAACCCGCGATTCAGAAGTTTTTGCTGGAGCGCCGTCTGAAGACGACTTGATGGCAGCAGCTTCCTCGGCTACTTCGCCGGCGTAGCGCTCAACTTTTGAGACGCCGGCAACTTGTTGCAGGTCTTTTTCGGGCTGCAGCATTGGTTCTGCCTGGTTGCTCCGGCCATTCGTCTCAATCACTGGCTTAGGCTTGTTCCCAGAGTACTTGACTTGCGCATCTTTGAACAGAGTACTGGTCTTCGTAGGCGCGTCGTCATTGCCGAGGCTAAAAAGATCGTGTAAGTCGCTTAAGTGGAATGTCTGGCGCTGTTTGGGATCTTTCAAAATCTTGTTTGTTAGGAACTGCTTGAAAATTTGACGGTGATAAATCTTTTCCTCGATTGTGCCCGCAGTCATCAAGCGATAAATTTCAACCTCTCTTTTCTGTCCCAATCGCCATGCGCGTTCTCGAGCTTGCTGGTCTGTAGAAGGGTTCCAATCTGGATCGAAGATTATGACTCGATCCGCGCCTGTCAGGTTTATGCCAAGACCACCGACTTTGGTGGTGAGTAGGAAGACATGGAGATTTGGGTCGTTGTTGAATTCATCGACCATGTTTTGCCGATGCTGAATAGGCGTATTGCCGTCCATTCGACGATATTTCATTCCCTGCATTGAACGGATGTACTTCTCCAGTATGTCTAGCATGATCCTATGTTGTGCGAAGAGTAAGGTCTTATGTCCACTCTCCTTCCACCATTCAAGGAGGCCGCCAACGACTTTCATTTTTCCCGACTTGGCAGGGCTCCCGTAGTCATACGACGACTTGGTGGATAGATGCTTGTGATCCTGTAAATCCGGATGATTGCATATCTTCCTAAGAATGTCGATCCCGTACAAGACCTGCCGTTTCCCGCTCATGATCGCGTCGAAGTCATTCGACCCTAAGAACAGCTCATACGCTTCACGTTGAAGCTTGGTCAGTTGGCAAAATAGAACCTGCTCACTTTTCTTTGGTAGATCGGCAGCAACATCGATCTTGAAACGCTGCAGTAGATACGGACTGATCGCATCCTTGAGCATCTCTGCACATTTGAAAGCCGTCTGAACTTGTAGATTCGAGGCATTGGCATAACCACCTTGCCGTATAGGGATCTCAAACTGGTTCCGAAAGTTGACAAGGGTACCAAGTCGCATTGGAAAGACAAAGTCAAAGAGCGACCACAGCTCAATCAGGTTATTCTGCATGGGCGTCCCGGACAGAATAATGCGATTTGGCGTACGAAGTTCTTTGCAGTAGATCGTAATGGCGGTGTTTGGATTACGTATCTTGTGCCCTTCATCCAAGATAGCATATTGCCAATCCACAGGAATCAGAAGGGGGGCGTATGATTGCAATCCAGAGTAGGTGGTGACCAAGACGCCTCCATGGTCCAGGATGGGCTTAAGAACCTTTCTTGCTTGCTTCTGAGAAGCAGTGAGAGGCTGATGCCGATGCGACGGATCCCACATCTGGGCCAATAAATCCTCCTCCTTGCTGGCTTCACTCCGCAGGTTGATCATCCCACTTCCAGAAGAGTGTAGAATTGTGACTCGGAATGGTGGCCACCATCGATGAAACTCGTTGACCCACTGTTTCATGACGGTTGCCGGACAGACCACGATGATTGGTCCAGCGAGCTTCTTGCTGTAGTGCAGACCAGCAAGGAATGCTATGACTTGTACTGTCTTGCCAAGACCCATCTCATCACCAATAATGCCTCCAACTTGTTGCGTGTAGAGTTCCCATAGCCATTGCACTCCAGTCTTCTGATAATCGAAGAGAAGTGGATAGATATCGCCTGGAATTTTATAACCATTGTTGAATTCAGTGTCGGGTAATTCTGGGTGCGGCAGCCACGGCTCGATCTCGTCCAAACGATTGTCCGCATCAGACTCTGAGACATCATCGACCGCACTGGCCTCTTCTAGCCTTTGATCTCTCTTGGCCAACCTTCCTCGTGCCCGACTTCTCCTTGCGGTCCACTTCCGCAGACGCGACTGGTAGAGGGTTTCATTGCCATCGTCCACGCCACGAAGGTCTTCAATCTCCTCTTCGTCCGGGATTAAGGTACCGCGCTTCTTCGACCTTTTTCGAGGACTTTCCGTGATTGGCATGAAGCCCGACTCGCTTTCATCTGTCGTCCCGAGATCTGAGGACTGCTCCCAAATTGATTCTGGTGCTTCACTAGACGTAAGGACGCCATCGTCGACCGGCTCTCGTTGGGCTCGAATAGGGAGTTTCTTTCGCTTTCGGGGGCGGTCAGAGTCAAATTCTTCAGTCGCGCTCGAATCGACCAACTCAGGCCGTGCGAAACCGGGTTGCCTAAGGTGTCTATGCGACATTATTTGTTCTTCCGCGCCGTACTGCGTATATTCATCGTTGTCCGGCTCTTCTTCTGCATCCAGCAGAGCACCGCGAAGGTCCATGGAAGCCTCGCCATGGGAGGAGAGGCCGAACTTGGAAAATGGTGTAATTTTGCCAGTCCTAATCAAGAAGTCCCTCTGCGATTCATTTGGTGCACGGCCCGAAGTAGAGGATGCTACAGTATCGAATTGTTCTGCTTCTTGTTGCCGCTCATTCATCCGTTCCTCGATCTGAGAAATATCCACGACAATCTCTTCGACTTGAGCGAGCAATCGATCTATGTCGGCTTTGCACTTAGCACGCTGAGTAACTCCTATAGGTTGCGTTGATCGTTCTCGCAGAGCTCTTATCTGCCCCTCCAACTTTGCTTTCGTTGCCTTGCTCTTCTCGAGTCGTGCCTTGTCTCTCTCGGTTCCTTGCTCAAGCAAGAGCCGATCAGCCTCACGGCCAATATCTCGCTCAAGATCATCTTGATTGCGAACTTCAGCATTCAACGCTCGTAGACGTGAAGACGTGTCAACGGTAGCATCGTGGACGTGGTGACCGTCTGTGGCAGCAAGTTCATTACTGCCGTTGGTCGATGACAGGTTGAGATTTTGGGAGCGAGTAAAGTCATCCTCATCAACTTGCATGTCTGCCATAGCTGTTTCGCTGAGGCAGGAATGAGAGTCTCAGCAAGGTGTTGAGAATGTTTCCCATCAAATCGAGAAGACCAAGAAAATGATATTGCCAAGAATCATGGTATCATTTAACATTAATGTGAAGAGCCTCTTGACCCAGAGCGTTCAAAGTAGTGTTGGGTTGGAAAGTTGACTGCAAAATTTTCCACGATGACTGAAAGTCGCATGTGCTGTGGGTGCTGAAAGAAGATGAAAGAAGATGAAGGCAGACGTAGTTAGCAAGTATTTGTCATGGTGACTCGAATACAGGAATGTAGGTCCTAAGATCTCACCCACCGCGCTGGTCACAGTGCTGGGTGTTTTGTCAGTGTTTTCACAGTCAAGCCGATACAGTGCACCCAATTTCGTCCGTTTGAGATGTATTATACAGTCATGGACTGGCAATAGATGCGCCACCCGTCTAGAGTGACGCCTTGAGCCAAGCGAAATCGGACAATGCAGGGCGGTAGTGCCGATGCGCCAACACAGCCGTTGCTGACCCTGTGGAGCTCACTCTACCGTTATGGTATTCCCCCTACGCACATCCCACCTTCCCTCAAGCCTCGTTTGCGCGACAGTAAACGAGTTGCGATTCCAAGAGAGTCAGTGGCATTGCTCCATCTGTCCAGAGAAGGACTGCGTTTGGCTGTGTTAGTCCGCCCTCCAGCACAACAAAGCCTCGCAATCCTACGCTCACCCATCTCACAGCCCAACAGGTGTCTTTCTCTATATGGTTCTGGTTGACAACTCGTCCAGCGAGCCATGCATGGGTTCCGAACGATTCTATAGCAGCCCGTTGCGGACTGCCTGCGCGCTCAAGCGCTGAGCAGCGATTCGCGAAATCACCGAAAAATTGGGTTCTGCTTTACCTCTGACTTCGATCCTATCCCAGTGTTTTGACAGCACTTAAAACGTTCAGTGTCATTGGAGACCGGCGCAGAGGGGATATCAAAGGAGCAATCGCGAAGTAAGATGGATCAACATTGGCAATCGCCTTTCTCGAACACTATGAATCATCCCACACGGTCTGGGGCGGGTGGTGTTCAAGCTGCCCCGCTGCAGGTGGGACGTGATACTGGTAGCCAGGCGCAGCAGCATCACATTTCGCCGAGCTACGATTACGATTCGTACCAGTCCGCATCCGCAACCTCGAATGGACTTTCCATGGCATCGACACCCTCCGCAACGTCACATTCCAACGAGTACAATGGTGAGACAGACGTCCCTATGGAAGATGCAGATCCCTACAACAGGTCAAAATATCCTTCACGACCGGTCCATCAACGTGGCTCATCGACCCAGTATATGACACGTCAAGGCTCGTCCGCAGCTCAGCGTTACTCCCCAATGGATTTGTTGTCCCCCTCTGGTTATGCCTCGAGCCCTAAGTCGCAGTCGCAGAACTCTACTTATCAGAACCACTCTTCAGCGTCTAGGCAGTCTCCTACTCGACAGAATTACTATCCAAGTGCTTCGCAGCAATACCAGGAGTCACCGAGTAAGTCAATCCTGTCCGTAATCTTGTTTGTTGATTTACCAGTAGTATATGGCTAACGTTGGGTGTGTTTTCAAAAGATTCAGCGAGATACCAAAACTCGTACCTTCCCCCAATACAAAGTCCAAATATGGATATGGATCCATATTATTCGCGGTCAGCAGGCGTACTCCAGTCGACCACGGATCCCCGTGAAGTTAGATCCCCACGAGAAGCTCAACAACAAGGGCCAGGGCTTGGGCCTGTTCCTAGATTCCAAAAGATTCAATCAGCCCAAGAATTGAAGCCGAGGATAAACGTCCAGCCACCCTTCCGGCGGGCAAATCCTGAAGGTGGCTTCATTAGCGTTAGTTTTACATGTCTGAGACTGTTCTTCCTTGACTGATTGACTTTCTGTGCTAGCCTCTACAAGCCCTGACAACACACCTTCCCTCGACATACCGGATATGTAACCCAAACTTTCAATATGAGTCCTCGCGGAACCCTCGTCGAGTTCTTACCAAGCCAAGCAAAGGTGTGAAGAACGACGGCTATGACAACGACGACTCCGACTATATTCTGTATGTGAATGACATACTCGGCAGCGAAGAGACAACACATAAAAATCGGTATCTGATCTTAGATGTTCTGGGTCAAGGCACTTTCGGACAAGTTGTGAAGTGTCAAAATCTGAAAACACAGGAGGTGGTGGCTGTCAAGGTCGTGAAGAACAGGACCGCATACTTCAACCAGAGCATGATGGAGGTATCTGTCTTAGACCTCCTCAACACCAAGCTCGACAAGAATGACGACCACCACCTCCTTCGGCTCAAGGATACGTTCATACACAGGCAACACCTATGCCTCGTCTTCGAGCTGCTCAGTGTCAACCTCTACGAATTGATCAAACAGAATCAATTTCGCGGCCTGAGTACAACTCTCGTGCGCGTATTTGCTCAGCAATTACTCAACGGCCTGACTCTGTTGAACAAAGCGCGACTTATCCACTGCGATCTGAAACCAGAGAACATCTTACTCAAAAATTTGGAGAGTCCAATCATCAAGATCATCGACTTCGGTTCGGCCTGTGACGAGCGTCAAACTGTTTACACCTATATCCAATCTCGTTTCTATCGTTCACCAGAAGTCTTGTTAGGCCTTCCATACTCGTCTGCCATTGACATGTGGTCGCTTGGCTGTATCGTTGTTGAGCTGTTTTTGGGCCTGCCGTTGTTTCCCGGATCCTCCGAGTACAATCAAGTCTCCCGCATCACGGAAATGCTGGGCATGCCTCCAATGTGGATGCTTGAGATGGGCAAGCAGTCTGGCGAGTTCTTTGAAAAGACTGCCGATGAGTATGGAAGACGTTCGTACCGACTGAAGAGCATGGAACAGTACTCGCGAGAGCATAACGTTAAAGAGCAGCCAAGCAAGAAATACTTCCAAGCAACCACATTGCCGGAAATCATTAGGAGCTACTCTATGCCCAGGAAGAATATGAAGCCGGCAGAAGTCGAAAGAGGTAATGCTCTAACCAAAGTATTCCGATACGCAGATTTGCTGACGATGTACAGAGTTGAACAATCGTGTCGCTTTTATTGATTTCGTGCGTGGATTGTTGACTATCAATCCCCTGGAACGTTGGTCGCCACAACAGGCGAAGTTGCATCCTTTTATAACTCAACAAAAGTTTACACAGCCGTTTGTCCCGCCCATGAATCTGAAGTCGTCTTCCTCGAACAAGCCGCCGGCGCCTGGCGTGCAACAGCAGCAGCAGGCAGAAGCGATGAGCAAACAAAGGGCTGCCCAAGCAGCTCAAGCGCAGGCCCAGGCACAGGCCCAGGCACAGTCGGCTGCGCAATCAGCGTATGCCATGCAGGCGAGCCAATATCAACAACCTCCGTACGGACAAGCTCCTCCAGTGTACAACACCATGTATCCAGGGCATCAGCAGGGCGCTCCGCCACCCTATCCGACCCACTCTTCCAACTATGGACCTCAGATGGGCATTGTGCCTCAGGCAACTGGGCAGATAGCACCCGCGCATTACGCTGGTCAACAAAGTCTGTATGCACAAGCAACAACTCGAGCTGGGCGTCAACGAGCCTCAACAATGGACCAGCAACAAGTTGGAATCCCGGCGTCTATACAAAGAGTCGCTAGTCATCTTGATCCCAACGCTCCCATCAGATTGCAGCCCAGCCCTGCATATTACCCGCCGCCACCCGATGGCTATGTTGATTCATCATCAAGTGCTCGGAGAAGAGGAAGTCGAAACCAGCGAAACCATGATTTTATCAGTAACCTTGAGGCCGGAGCAATGGGGGACAGCTTCATGCACAAGAATCAATGGCACTGATGTTTTATATGCGGTCTTCGCAAAAACCACTAGTGTTTTATCACAGGACACCAGTCTTTCTTCCCGTTTGCAATACCACGGCAGATTTACAAAAGCCGAGCAAGCCATTGCAGATTCAATGCTCTTTCGTCAAGAAGCTTTGCCCCATCAATGCAAAGCTTCGGCGCATTGCCCAATCGACTTTCGGCGTTTGGGATGGGTCCGCAAGTCCATTCAGCCCAGCCACGGCTATCCCGAGAGCATATCTAGGGACTTCACTGGCTGGCGGCTTTTACCAGCGTGAAGGCGCAGGTCGCGTTTCACCTGGCTCAGAATTTTGATTGCCCTGAAACAAAAATGAATACGACAAGCAACCAATCTCCATCTGGACATCTAAAGAGTAAGTTACGAAAGAGGATTGGGAGAGGGTTACATCTCTACTTCAGTTAGGAGATATAGGCGTCGGATGAATGGACTGTGTTGGCAAGTGAGCATTGAGAGCCGAACCGCTGAGTTGAAGTTGCCATGTTACCACAGCAAAGATGGGGATGACTTTGCAAGTGAAGGATTGGGAGAGAGGTATAACAGTAGCGTAGGTTATGTGAGATGTATTGAAATGAGGTCAATGTGGAGATGCCAGCATGTGATTGCTTCTGCAAAATACTGTAGCAATCGTTAGGGTCACTATCCCCAATGCAAGAATCCAGTAGGCGTCAAATAGATTGCGGCTCCATATTGCCCCGCGTCCTCTTCCGAATGAAGCCTAGCGCAACGTCACAAGTTTTTAGGGCTAAAGTTCGTGAATTTCGAGGCGCTCGGCCTGCGAACAAGGCACCTTCTCTGACTCACTTCCCTTGATTGCGTCCTCCACTTGGACCCGTCCATCACAAATCAGAACATCGAGGAAAAAAGAAGCCATTCAATATGTCTCGATTCTTTCACGGCGGCGACAGCGACAGTGAAAGCAGTTCCTCTGATGAAGAGGAGCTCTATAGTGATCGCGAGCAGGAAGAGGCGTCTGAAGAGGAATCTGATGAGCAACAAACAGAGTCGGAAGATGAGTCTTCATCTGGCGATGAGGAGGGAAAGGGAACCGGAGCAAACCGTTTCTTGAAACCTTCAGGAGGCGGCGCAGAGGACAGTGAGGAAAGCGAAGATGAAGACAGAGTCACAATCGTCAAGAGCGCCAAAGACAAGCGGTTAGAAGAGCTTGAGGGCACTATACGGCTGATCGATAATGCCATGAAGATCAACGACTGGCCGGTCATCTCCACCGGTTTGTGGTCCCTGCTCCAACAACCTGGTGGCTTTACTGACTAGCTGCAGAATTCGACAAGATGAATCGGCAAATAGTAAAGGTGCTACAGTCAGGGACGACTCCAAAACTCTACATCAAAACCATTGCGGACCTCGAAGACTTCATCAATGAGACCACCCTAAAGCAGAGGTCAACTACCAAGAAGATGAATGCTAGCAATACCAAGGGGTTCAATGCTATGAAACAAAAGATCCGCAAGAATAACAAGGACTTTGCAGCTGAGATTGAAAAGTACAAGGACAACAAGGACGAGTATATGGAGTCCGATGAAGAAGAGGAGGAGGTTGTGGTGCCGAAGGCAAAACCGACAAGAGTAGAGCGAATCAATGCATTGAATGAACTGCATGACAGCGAGGAAGGCTTTGCCACTGTTGGCCGAGGAGGCAAGACTTTGCAATACACGCCAGAAAGCATTCTCAAGAATCTGCGAACCATCATTGAGTCGCGAGGAAGGAAGAATACCGATCGTGGAGAACAAGTTCGAGTTATGGAAAGACTGTTGGAGGTTGCTGTCACGCCGTACCAGAAGATCAGAGTTCTTTTGACGCTGATATCGACAAGATTCGACATTACGACATCCTCAATCCAACAATATATGTCCCAGGAGCAATGGAAAGCTGCAGAGCGCGAGTTTTCCCTGCTGCTACAAACTCTGGAGGCAAACCCTCAATTCGTCGTTTCGGAAGGTGCAGAAGAATGGGAGGACGATGAAAAAGCGCCACAGCCTGCTGCTGACGAGATCTTCAAGATTCCTGGGAGCATCGTTTCGTCAGTGGAGAGGCTTGATGATGAACTGACTAGGTCCTTGCAACAGACAGATCCTCATACGGCCGAATACATTGAAAGACTTGGAGATGAACAGCTTCTGTACAACGACATCGTTCGAGCCCAAATCTACATCGAGACTCTCAACAAGATAGAGCATTTTGAAGCACGCCAGGACAGTACCAACAGAGTCGTGATGCGACGGTTAGAGCACGTTTATTTCAAGCCCGCGCAGGTAGTTATCATCCTGGAAGACAAAACGTGGGATGCCCTCCCACCGACCTTGACCTCCAACATTACTCCTCGTGGTCAGCAGAGGGACGTGGAATTTCTGGTCCAGACCCTTTGCAATTACCTCTTCCAACACAGCGAAGGCATCATCCGGGCTCGTGCTATGCTTTGCCAAATCTATTTCCTTGCGCTGCAGGACAACTTCTGGCGAGCTCGTGATCTAGCATTGATGAGCCATCTGACAGAGAATATCGGCACGTTCGACGTGAGCACTCAAATCCTCTTCAATCGCACCCTTGTCCAGATTGGTCTCTGCGCCTTCCGAGCCGGTCTCTGCTATGAAGCACAGACGGTTCTGCAAGAAATCTGTGGATCCGGCCGCCAGAAAGAACTCCTTGCGCAAGGAGTGATAATGCAACGCTACTCAACTGTAACGCCAGAACAGGAGCGCCTTGAACGTCAACGCCAGCTGCCATTCCACATGCACATCAACCTCGAGCTACTGGAGTGCGTCTACCTAACCTGCAGCATGCTCCTCGAGATCCCGCTCCTTGCACAAACTGGCTCCTCGCCAGACATCCGGAAGAAGATCATCTCCAAGACATTCCGCCGCATGCTTGAGTACACCGAGCGTCAGGTCTTCCAAGGTCCACCGGAAAACACTCGTGACCACGTCATGCAAGCGGCCAAGGCGCTTGCGAGCGGTGACTGGCGCAAGTGTGGCGATTTGATTAGCAAGATAGCCATCTGGGACCTGCTCGGCGCAGACAAGGAGAAGGTAAAGACGATGCTGGCAGAGCAGATCCAGGAGGAGGGGCTCAGGACGTATCTGTTCACATACGCACCATACTATGATACACTCTCTATAACGACACTGTCCGGGATGTTCGAAATGGACGCGAAGAAGATCGCGGCGATCGTGTCAAAGATGATCTCACACGAGGAGCTGGCTGCTGCCTTAGACCAGGTCAATGATGCGATCGTGTTCCGAAAGGGAGTCGAGTTGAGTAGGCTGCAGAGCCAGGTCATCACCCTCAGCGAGAAGGCAATGGGCATATTGGAGGGCAATGAGAAAGTTCTCGAGACGAGGACGGCGGGTATGACGAACGCGTTCCAGAGAGATCAAGGGAACAGAGGTGGCAGAGGAGGGCAGAGAGGTGGCCGTGCAGCTGGCGATCGAGGTGGGAGGGGTGCGAGGATTGGTGGGACGGGGAACGAGAGGAGGCCTGGTGGGCAACAGTTTGGTGGCGGCGCGCTGGGACGTGCGATCAATGCGCAGTGATGGGCCTCCTTTTCTTTTTTACGCAACTATTTCACGGTTCATGGCATATTAGGGGCACATCGATACCTTTCGGAGCACTTACTAGATGGCTAAAATGCTAAGAGAGTCGTCCATGGAGCCATATCTGGAGAATGCTCGCGGCAAGTGCAGCTTTGTTCGAGGCCATGACTAGAGGTTGTAAAATTGTTAATTCTGGGCTCAAGGGCCACTTGATGCCGTGGACTCGCATGTCTTGAATTGCATGCACACACTGTACACAGTACATTTGACCCAACAAGGCCCCTTCACCGATTATGCTTCGCAGCTTCCATGCCTGTAATCATATTCGACATATATCGACAGATTTCCATGGCGCCATTGATTAAAAACTTGGGCGGATTGACTTCTGTTCACCCAATCAACAAGCCATTCACACCAACGCCTCGCTCAGAATCTCCCAAAGGCGCTTTGCATTCTCCAAACGCATAATCATGATACGTTGCCAGCAAGTCAGTCTTCCCCGACTCCTTCCAGGGTATAAGCTATTCGCCGAACGCCATTGCTCAGAATCTCCGCGCGCATGCATTTTCCAGAGCGTAATCGTGATATCTCGCAAGCAAGTCGGTCTTCTCGACACCCTTTTGTGTGCCGAAGGTGAAGTGTGCGGCTAGTGCGTCGCTGTCTACGGCAATACTCTTACCTAACCGCTCTGGCAGTGCTTTTGTCAGCCATTCTTCATCGACCGTGTCCATCGGAAGATTGTCGAGGACGTCGTCTGCCCACACAGTCATAAAGTTGATGCTCAATCGCCTGTAGTCCGTGATCCACGCCTTGCCGAATTTGTAGAGGTCGAGGCGGTTGTTTGCAAGGTTTTCAAGGAAAGAGTAGTGTTCTTGTGCTGCGATTGCCCAGGACTTCAAGCCCGTGCCCCAAGTCTTGTATTCGATCTCGGCAATTGGCGTGCGATGGATAGCGGAGTCGTTCTTTAGTCTCAGCCATCGGTGGCCGTCGTAGGGCGGCTTTTGGTCGATCTCCCAGAACCAGTCGTCTGGACCCTCCCAGAGTGGATAGTCTGTATAGCGCCACGATTTGTGGTTTGATAAGGACAGAGATAGATCCAGAAGCCCAGGCTTGGGAGGCTCTAATAAATTAAACTCGGGAAAGTATGGATGCATGGCGCCCATATGGTAGTGGACCCAGCCCATGAGAGGGGAGTTGATGAGGTTGGCGGAGACGACGAGGAATTCAGGGTGATTGAGCTTCATAGTTACGACGCGCGGGATAGCATCGTCGGCGAACCAGACCTAAGAATCCAATCAGATCTCATAGCAGCCATATGTCTTGGAAATGTTATCTCACCACATCGTCGTCAATCTTGAAATAGAGCTTGCCGCGCTCAAGGTGTCCCCATGCATTCGCATAGCCAACAAACCCGACACCCTCGCCTGTAAGATCGATCTTTTTGTATCTGGGCGAGCTAGCAAGAATTTCTTCGAGATATTCGAGATCGTCCTTCTTGTTTGTGTTCTGAACCCAGTGGACTTCGTCAAGCCAGCCGCCGTTGTCAACCATGTTGCGCTACGTTTGTGTTAGAGAAAACGCAGGGTTCAGGTGTGCCAACTGAGCACTAACTTCAAGGTAGCACCTCAGCATTTCCACCCTATTCTTCCGGCCAAAGAACACCAGTCCAATGATTGTAACATCTTTGGGTTTCACAAACTCCTTGATCTCTATCAATTTTGAATGGCCGATGTCTGAGTGAGGTACTGGAAAGGCGAATTCTCGTGACCGTCCGACATGATAGCGCGGTGCTGCGATAAGCGTGATGGCAATGAGTGAGAAGATGATGAGGGCTATGATCCACCGCCGCCGTGAAGAGATGCGGTCACGGTTCAGCATCGCGCCCGCCATCTCCTTCCACGGACAAGAGAGCAATGTCTGCTAAGTGATGGGACCGAAGATGAGGAAAGAATATCGATCTAGTCGCATATTGTTATCTGAGCGGGTCTCCTACTTCGTTTCCCTGCTAGAAGGTGCTCCAAGCACAACAAAAACGACTTCATATACCGGGTGATTCACGAACTGCAATTGAATTGGCAAGATCAGCCTGGGTGCGAAAGCCGCATAGCGGGCGAATGAGAACGGGCAACCAGGAGGTCGCCCGAGCCCAGTGCCAACGCTCCGCAGGCAAGTCGCCTGCGATAATGCCAAATTAGCAGACGTCACGATGCCCAAGCGCCACGATTGGGGCCCCGGTTTGACTACCCGGAGCTGCACAATTGGCTGCACGCGCCACGCCAGTGACCCTTATCACGCTCACGGTGAGTGCGCCGTCCCCTAACGCAATTAGTTTAAGCTCTGCCCCTGTCGGAGAACGGAAGTCTCGACTTCTGGATTCAAATTCCCTTGGCCCCTGCTCGACGTCGCACGTGGATATTGCATGATATGTATGAAAAGACGGTAGAAAACGACGCCTTTGGGAGCTGTTTTCGGCGTCCTTTCCACCGCACCCAACTGCCTGCGTGGTTTAGTGGGCAATTCCCTACTCGCAATAACCCAGAGCTGCCATCTGCCATCTTGGAATCTTCTTGAATCCAAAAAGAAGCATAGTCCGCTTCCAGTGAGCTGGGGCCGCATTAAAGCAAGCAAAAATTGAATTCAAAACCAATGTTTTCTCCCGAGTTAATAACTAACCCAGCACTGCATGCGATGCATCATGCTTTTGCCTCGTAGACGGCTACTGCTGTTCCAAAGGCGACGACGCTGTCATGTCTGCTCAGCAAAAAAGGAGGTGGCTCTCCCAGCGAACCTCTCGACCGCACCTTCAGCCTTCCTTGGCTATGCTACGAGCGGCTTCATTCCACCCAATGAGACAAAGTACACTACTGTCACCACTAGCACGGCAGAGACCTGTTATTCATCTTACCGCGCCACTGTTTCTGGAGTGACAAAGTCTAACCACTCATGTACGCATGCTATCCCGCCAACGGCGCCAACAACAAGCTACTCGTCAACCACAAGCCCCGAGCTGGCGACCGGCCATTCATCAGGCGGGTCAACAATTACGGTAAAAGCAACTGCCACTGCCACCGTGACCATTCCGTGGAACAGCGGCGCATTAAGCGGGCGGTTTTTCACACAACTACAAGTGCCACTTCGGCTTCGATCGCTACCTTCACTAGCGGCGCAGGTGCGAATCCCGCACTCAGCACGAGAGGAATGCCTTGCCTCCTTGTGGGCATAGCGGCTTGGGCCTGTGTTGTGTGGTGAGAGACTAGCAAGAGTAACCGGACCCAGTTCTCAATGTCACAAATGTCTGGGCGTTTCCAGTGGTATATGAGCATGACGGCGGAGAATCGGGTGCCCACAATGTCTGATGGTCAATGCTTCCCTACTTCATGGATGACAGACTAGAAGTATAATCTTGTTCAGGATCTGTCCTCCGTTTAGCGATGGCGTTGCTGTCAATGTCACTCTCTTGCAGAATGATCCCTGCAGGCTTGTGAATTTGTTTCACGAGATAAATATGCAATTAACGCCACAAATTCTGCCACTCGACCTTCGTGACATGTTTCATTAGTTCCTAGCCTGAGGGCCATCGCGCGTGTCCTCTGGGCGGTGCTACGAAGTAATTATAAGCAAGCCATCAATTCACTATTCGAGTAAAGAACCATAGAAACCGTTGAAGCCTTACTGAATACGTGTAGCGCCGATGTATCGGCCCCTGGCGAATTGTCCGCCGCACAACTCCTGCACTCATTGGTGCTGTCTTACAATGGGTTGCGGAAGTATCGACGCGCCAATGGGTCTCGGAGGGCTGAAGATGGGTACCGCCCAACAACGTACCCCAAAATAGGCTCAACTAGCAGCTTATTAACGGCCCCCAGCATGAGCCAATTATGAATGGTCAGGTAGACATGAAGCTAACGCAGCTAGAGCGTTGCTTTTTCCACTTCGAGCAGCAGTTCTCGCTAGGGCTTTCACGCCAACCGACGGGTAACTTGCCAATCAGATCCTTTCCTCTGTTTTAAGCTTTCTGGGCGACGTTAGAGATAAGGAAGTTGCCCAGAATCAGCTTGGTAAGAGAGCAGTGTCAATATCCCTCACAAAATGGACTTCACCCTGAAACATCGCCTTTCCAGTTTCAAGCAGCAGTCTCACTGGGTTTCACTAGTCACGTGAGGTAAAACGCCAACTACGGGTAACTTGCCAATCAGATCCCTTCCTCTGTTTCAAGCTTCTGGTTACCAGACAACGGAGTTAACCGTGAAGCCTCAAGACCACAAGTCCTCTGTGAAGCATTCATAAATGACTGTCCAGCGCCTAGATATTCGTCCTCAACGAGGGAAGATCACTCGAGATCAGCCAGGCGAGCATGGAAGCTCGAACAGCAACAACGGCTGACACGAATTCCTCCATCTCTAAAGAACATTTTAGACGCCAATTCCTCTTTGTCCCGGGTGTGTGCAGCCTAGGCAGCACATCCAGCCGTTCACACGTACAAATCGAATATCGCAGGCAGCAAAGATGGCAGAAAACACGCGAGTGGCACTCAGGAAAGCCTGTTCCGAAGGGTTGGATACACCTGACGCGCCTGCCAACAAGGAGGAAGTTGTCTGATCCGTCCATCGCATCATCGACTAAGCCCGCATGGCCGAAGCCCGCACGGTCCGTACCCACGACCTCGAAGCCAGACTGTGATGAGGAACCTGTCTTAGCTGCGAATTCCGCCAAGGTGCCCATCCCGAACCTCGCGAAGGTCTGTTCGAAGACAACACAGTCACAACACTCGCTTTTGGCACGAACAGAACGCCATGTAACATCTTTCGATCCCTTTGGGAGTTTTCCGGTGGCATTAAACCGGGAAAGAAGGGCTCTGGTTCACCACTGTAAGCCAAAAATTCTGTGCATCAAGCTTTTCCTTACCGCAGCACGACCTGATTCGGAAATTTTCAACAGTTCTTCACGTGGTCCCATCAATGCTGTACCATCTCAACAGCAATGCTCCTTTTGTATATCAGAGACACGTTTTCCTTCCACTTGCAATGGGGAATCCCCTGTTGTTCAAGATACTGCTGGCTTTCTCAAGCGTTTGTAGAGATGCTATTTCTGGCCAAGGCACCTCACGGCAGACTATCTTTTATCAAATGGAGGGGATCAGGGGCATTGCGAAAGCCATTCAAGACCCGAAACGGCGATATGAAGATACTACCCTCGCAGCTGTAACCGGCGCAGCTGTGGTCGCACACCTTGAACCCCACACCTCTGGTTTCGAAAGCCATGCACGAGGCCTGGCGCAGATATTAAGTCAGCGTGGTGGATACGGGTCGATGCGTGATAATCGCCTGCTGGACTTCTATGTCACAGTTACCGCAATCGCCATTAGCAGGGCACAGGTCTTGACGCTCGGACAATCGGCCCCCAAGTGCCCCGCTGATATCAATGTGGAGCTTGATGAGTTGAAGCAAGCTCGTGACGACCTCGTATGTTGGCTGCAGAGACTCACGCTATGGGCAGAAAGTCTGTCTTCATATGTGGCAGAAGAAGTATTGCATACATATACTCGAGAAGCTGTCTGCGACATCGACGCATTTTTGCTGGCTTTGTTGCGATCACCAAAAGCATTGACAGATCCGACACTTCAACGGCACCATGTCGAAAGCTCTTATCGACTGTTTTGCCTCTTGTACCTTGCTGTGGCGCTATGGGAATATCGCGAGTCGCCGAGTAAGTCGGCGGAATTTCGTCGCCGACTTACCTCACAAGTCCGCGAAATCAACACTCGTGACGTATATACGACGGCAACTCTTGTTTGGGTCCTCGTGCGAGGCGTTGACCCTAAACCTGAGCGGAAATGGCTGGTCTTGCGAATGTTGAAAGCGTTGCACCGACTGCGTGCGGAAACCAGGTCGTTGGTATCAGATTTCTTCTTTGGTCTGTTAGATCCGACTGCAAGCACCAAGTATCTTTCAGACACAGATGTCAGAAAAATTGGCGAAGAAGTCGTTGTAGGCCTCCCCAGGCGCGTCTAATTCGGAGTCCAGTCGATTCCCGCGACTTGAGGAATCCAGCGGAATGCGGAGGGAGCGTCATACAACCTTTCCCGGATAGTTCTCAAAAGACAGGTTATACGGCAGGCTTGCTTCGACCTCCAAGAACACATCTGATCCACTAACGATCAACAATAACTCCCTCAAGCATCCATCGGACCTGAGCGTAGCGATTGAGATGGGGCCAAATTACCTCAGTCTTTCCACAACTTCTAACCTTAGCGAAGGACGTTGTGGCGCAGTAAATGTGTCGAAGTAAAACTCAAAATGAACATATTAGTGCACAGCTATTGTCCACTTCCCTCTGCATCAATTGTGCCCAACGTAGGGAGTTGTGGCTGATACGTACGGGATAACAGGTCTATCCGACGGTGGAAATCGGCAAGGTGATCTGGAAGTCATGTGTATCCTACGACCGAGTGTTCCGGCGGGAAAGGATTGTCCCGTGGCCCCTATTATGTCAAAATGTTTCATCTCAGTTCATTCACCTTGCGATGTAATTGGCACAGAATGCCAGCCATCCTCCTACAACGGCTTACTATATCGATCCCACAGCCGGCGATGAGATTGCGGTGGGGGCATGGATTGGTGTTGAGTAATCCTCGAAATCAGTTGCGATCTATACCTAAGAGAGATGTATTGAAAAGGCCAGATGATCTAGGACATCATAATGCCGTGTCATTCTTCTTCAAGACGTCTTTTGGTGCTTGCTCGGCCAGGCTTGATACCAAGACCTTCGCTTCGCATTCGTTGCACTGCCCAAGCTGCTCCATCCGTAGCGATTGTACACCTGAGTTGATCAGGATGAGAGTGGTAAAAAATTTGTCTGCCGCTCTTTGTGCGGGAACAAGGGTGGTGCAAGGACAAAGCCCCCGAACTTCCCAGGACGCCGCTAAGGCCTCACTGCGACGCGACGATCAAACGCTGCCGACACGGCCGAATCCTTGCACGCACCACCGGAGAACGTGGACCGGCCTTCGACCTTCCTACTTACAGCTAATTGCTACCGGGTACTCTCCATGCTCCAACCTTCAGAGCCAGTTACAAGACCGAGGGATGTCGTTGTGCACGGTTCCAAAAGGCGGCTGCAGGGCGATGCGACATTCTCTCCAATTGTGCCTTCACGAACAATCATTCGGCCTGGAGTATTTTTAGTTTGGCGCGCCACGAGGACAAAATTGGGGGCCAGTTGGTCGTGCTTGAAACGAGCCGGGTGCGAATAAATCATCCATTTGCCATCAAGCAGCATTGCACTTCGCCCTTACTCTCCTCTATTGCTGCAAATCGGTTTTCTTCCCTTCCAAAAGTAACCGCCGTTGTTCCTCTTTATTGACTTGACGACATTCGTCTTATGACTTGGGGCGCGCAGCATGCTGGCCCGGGTGCTTTTGTGCTTACTCGCAGCCACCAAGGTTGCATTATGCGAATGGCCGTTTGGGTCTGACTTTGCATATTGGTTATGGCAAAGCTGTAAGGGATATCGTCGTCCTACCCCAAGGGCTGGACCCCTTCTCATCCAAAGGCTGACAGCAATCAAGCGGTCGTGGTGAACAATTGGCTTTACATTGAGGGCGGCGAATATTATCTCCTTCAGGATGGAGTTCCGGCTTTCATTTCCAGTGAGCCAACAAATATGAACCATCTTAGTACAAACATGCCACTCACCGTATCCTATGTGACAGACACCGATACCTACTCGATAGACCTTTCTCAATCCTGGACGATTGACACAGTAAATGCCAATATCATATCCAAACCCCAGGCAATGACGCCCGTCAGAAGACCTCCTCTGTGGTATGATCCTCAGGCAAATAGTGTAATGGAAAGAGGCGGATGGGCTTACACTGCCGGTGCTTCGTATTTCCTTTGGTCTTTTACACCAGATGGCCAAGGTGGCGGCCAATGGTCACTGGATCAGTCGTCAGCAGCTGCGCAACTGCTTCTTGCAACATTCGGCGGGGCATTCACCACGTCTCCCACCGGCTTCTACAGTCTCGGTGGAGCAGTCCCCGGCGCGCTCAACACCTCGTCAGACTCCCTCAACCCTTACGGATTCGCCGCTACAGAGGGGCTGATCACTTACGATTTCGCGTCGGGTGGGTGGAACAATATTTCCTCGTTTGGCGGCTCGCAGACTGGCTACTCCGTGCAAGCCCAAGCAGTCTCCATGCCGAATTTCGGCAAAGCAGGTTTGCTTGCTTTTTTCGGTGGGGACTCGCCCTCAAATCAGTCCTACCTGTACGAAGCCGGCGCTGCGTTGGTGGATATGTCTAATATCACGGTCTACGACACTCATAGCGATACGTGGTACTACCAAACAGCGACCGGTGATGTACCGCCCCCGCGATCTGAGTTCTGCGCGGTCAGTTCCTCTCCAACCGATAACAGCTCCTACGAAGTGTAAGCGATCACCAGGTTCACATGTTTCCTTCGGGGCATACTGACCCCTGCTCTGCAGATATGTGTTTGGCGGATCAACAAATTCGACTATTGACGTTGCCGATGCCGATGACACCGGCTATCTGGATGTATTTGTCTTGTCGATGCCGGCCTTTAGGTGGTTCAAGACGGATGCTCCTACTGAATCACGACGGGCAAATCATTTCTGCCAGATTATTGGACAACGCCAAATGCTGGTAATAGGTGGACGAGATCCCAGCTCAGATGGCAGCTTCTGGCCTAATGACGCAGACCCGTGGACTCGTGGACTAAATATATTCGACATGACAGGTTTGAAATGGACTAATGCGTACAACGCCAGTGCCAAGAAGTATGAGCAGCCTGCCATAGTAAAAAAGTACTATACGAATCAGTAAGGCCATGGGCTTTTGCCCGTCCGACAACATTTCTGGATGGACTAGCTAACAAAATCGGCAGTGCCAACGAAACGAACTGGAGTGAACCAGCATTGGCTGCCCTGTTCAGTAAGCTTCCATGCCTTCAACTGAAGACATTTCCATCTCTGACCACCCTGATTCAGCTCCAAGATCCAACCTTTCGAATACAACCTCGCCACCGCCGCCCTCTCCTTCGCCTGCTCACCACACTAATACTGGCGCAATTGTGGGCGGGATCGTCGGCGGAATTGCTGGTCTTATATGCCTTGCCCTTTTTGCATTTTTTCTGTTCCGTCGACGCTCGCGTCAAACAAGGGTCGCCCAGGCTGGGCCTGTGCACGAGATGTCATCGCCGCCGCCGCAGCAGGAGCAGCAGAAGTACTATGAGATGGACTCACAAGCGGTCGAGATGCCGGCTGAAAACCAGGACGCTTTGAAACCAAATCTAAACCCATCACACACTCTCCAAGAGCTAGATTCCTCAGGAGATCAGAATGTCAGGGTGAAGCCGGTCTCATATGCTTGAGGGAATGAGGTGAGAATGACAGTGGGAGGAGTGCCTCCATATTTCTGTTTGAACTTATTGTAAAACTTGTTTAATACCTTTCATTCTCACTCCCAACAGCTTCATGAAACCTCAAAGCTTCCACGATCACGGAATAGTGCTGTAGTCGTAGTAAGAGCTTATTCACGGTCATGCTGCTGACTAGGTGATTGGATAACTAAGTTTGGCGGGGCAGCCGAATCGAGCTTTGCAAGTTGCATCATAGCTGCTTTGCCCCTCCATCCAAGCTTCTCATGCTGTCACAACAATTTTCGCCAATTCACCCCCTCCGCCCCTTCCGATCCGCGGACCACAAAACGCTTACTACACCAAATCTCCTTGCTTTCTTGTCCTTCTTTAGGCCCAGATATCATACAAACCAAGAAGTAAGTAAACTTCTCTTGTCATTCCACTCTAAGGGCGGCGTCCCACCAAAACCCATGAAACTCTCGGCTTTCGTCTGAGAAAGCTCAAATACTGACTACAATACCACTTAGATACCTCTCAGCATGCCTGGCTTCGCGCAAGCAACCGACTTGAAAGCATGGGGAGCTCTTCAAGAGCACCACAATACCGTGGGGCGGAACATCGTCCTGAAGGAGTATTTCCAGAAAGACCCCAATCGCTTCGAGAAATTCAGTCGAACCTTCAAAAATTCCGCAGACAACTCCGAGATACTGTTCGACTTTTCTAAGAACTTCCTCACCGAAGAGACACTGGCCTTGCTGGTCGATCTTGCCAAAGAGGCCAAGCTGGAAGAGTTGCGAGACCAGATGTTTGCTGGAGAGAAGATCAACTTTACCGAGAACAGAGCAGTCTATCACGTCGCATTGAGGAATGTTGCCAAGTATCCGATGCAAGTCGACGGCAAGAGCGTGGTTGAGGAGACAAGCTCTGTACTGGAGCACATGAAGGAGTTCTCAGAACAAGTCAGAAGCGGGTCGTGGAAAGGATACACTGGCAAGAAGCTGACCACCATCATTAATATTGGTATTGGTGGTTCAGATCTGTATGTTATGGTAGCTCCTATATTTCGAGTTCTCGCTGACTTATACCTTACAGCGGCCCCGTCATGGTCTCTGAAGCCCTCAAACCGTATGGCAACCGCGACATGAAGCTCCACTTCGTGTCCAATATCGATGGTACCCATATTGCTGAAGCCTTACGCGACGCCGATCCCGAGACGACTCTTTTCCTCATTGCCTCCAAGACATTTACAACAGCTGAAACAACTACCAATGCCAACACTGCCAAGCAATGGTTTTTGAAGTCGGCCAAGCAGGAGGACATCGCGAAGCACTTCGTCGCGCTGTCAACCAATGCCAGCGAAGTAAGCAAATTTGGAATTGACACCAAGAACATGTTTGGTTTCGAGTCCTGGGTCGGTGGACGCTACTCTGTCTGGTCGGCAATTGGACTGTCAGTCTGCTTGTACATCGGTTACGAGAACTTCCATGAGTTCCTTGCAGGTGGGCAGGCGATGGACCAGCACTTCTTGAAGACTCCACTTCACGAGAATATCCCGGTCATCGCAGGCTTGCTTGCAGTGTGGTACTCTGACTTCTTCGGCGCTCAAACTCATCTAGTATCTCCATTCGACCAGTACATGCATCGCTTCCCCGCATATCTACAGCAGCTGTTCATGGAGTCCAATGGAAAAGCTGTCACACGAACTGGGGACTATGTCAGGTACACTACCGGCGCAATAATCTTCGGCGAGCCCGCAACAAATGCACAACACTCATTCTACCAGCTCCTGCATCAAGGCACCAAACTCATCCCTACGGACTTCATCATGGCAGCTGAATCGCACAACCCTGTCGAAGGCGGAAAGCACCAGCGCATGCTTGCATCGAACTTCTTCGCCCAAGCTGAGGCTCTAATGGTCGGCAAGACACCAGAAGAGGTCAAGGCGGAAGGTGCTCCTGACGAGCTAGTCCCTCATAAGACTTTCTTAGGTAACCGGCCAACGACTTCAATCCTGGCTCAGAAAATCACGCCAGGCACTCTTGGTGCACTAATTGCATACTATGAGCACAGTGTCTTTACAGAAGGTGCCGTGTGGAACATCAACAGCTTCGACCAGTGGGGCGTCGAGCTGGGCAAGAAGCTAGCGGTGAAGATCCAGAAAGAGCTCGAGACGAGCGGTGCAGGAAAGGATCATGACAGCTCTACCAGTGGCCTGATTTCTGCGTTCAAAAAGAAGACTGGACTGGAGTGAGAGAATATGCAGCACATCGAATCGGAAACCATGAATGGCCGTTGGGCTGAAATGAGTTCAACGGGCCTTCCGAGCTGTAGTACGAACTTATAAACAAAAAGGGTGAGAAGAGTGATGAACTGAGAGGATTTTCAAATCACCTTCCGTCTGCTCCGAGCAGCTCCTAAGCGCACCCCGCCCTATCTGTAGATGATATCTACCCGAGTGAATGCAACGGTGCAAATAGTATCCTCTTCTAAACTATCTCGCCTCCTTGGCGCCGGGCTGGAGATGTTGAAACGTCTGACCGGCTTGCCTGGTTGTAGTCGGATGTAAATATTAGCATCACTCTCCCGTAAAAAGTAAATTGCTGGTTGCCCAAGAGAGAACTCCCCCTTTGTCTCCGTAAATACAGTCCGGGTGAAAAGGGTAGCGAAACCTGTTCCAGTTAAGCGCCGTCCACCCCCCCGAGTCATTCCGAGCAACCGAGCAAATCTACGTCTATAAGAGAAGTATGCCTACAAGAATTATACTTTATAATGGATACGTCTACGGCGTACGCGCGTCTCTCGCAGCCGTGCATCTCACGGGCGTGCCTCTTATGGGTATGTATCTTTATGGGCGTGCATCACATGGGGGGGTGCATCTCATAGGGCGTGTCTCTCACGGGTGTGTCTCACGGGCGTGCATCTCACAAGCGTGCATCTCACAGGCGTGCATCTTAGAGGCCCGCTGCACCTAAGGAGCCCTACTCGAATTGTGTCCCCGGCCGATAAGCGCGATACATCCTGGTATACAGGATTTCATGGGTTGGCTACGACTACATTGCTGTGCCCGCACCACTGCTAAGCCACAATGGCGAAAAGGGTGTTGTACGAAAAGGGTGTTTGAAAAGGGTGGTCCCGAGTCAGTGCGTTTCCATGGGCCTCGACGTCGCCCAGGCCAATTTTCCACAACCGCTAGGCTTTCATCACCCCCTTTGGCAATCATATGTCTCGGGACCTCCTTGCACTTCGGTTATGTGCCAGGCTCATTAGTTGTCAAATAGATTTAGGAGCAAAATTTAGTTTGCCAAGTTAGTGGTAATGTGAGGGGTTATGGCGCCAGATTTAAGTCCAAGGTCATTTCGACCTTTGGCAGTCTCTGGTTCCGAAAGGAGCGAGGGTGCGAATCCCTCCATTATCATTTTTTTTGATTCTTTTATATTCTTACTCTTCCATATCCTGTTATGCTATAGCCAACCCACCGATAAACGAGAGCATGCCCTCCAGTTCAGTCTCTGTACGTAGTAGAGCTGAATCATTGCACACGCCTAGTGACGCATGCGAGTTGACTCTTTTGTCAACTCTCTAGATTTTTCAGTGCCTTGCGAGAGATAAAGTCTATAATGCATCCCAATTAGTTTCCATAGGTTGCTCTGGGACCCAGGGAGCCTAATCGCTCAGCCTCACTCATCATTTCAAGGTCAGGATTAAAGCGGCAGTGCTCACCTTCTAGGGCGAATCCAGATCTGGCCAAATGGAAAATTCCGTGAGACCAATCTAGCTATTCAGCTACCTCAGCCACATGAATGGCTAAAATCTGTGCCGTGAAAGTCACTGATCTGCTAAATGAAAGCCCACGGCTCGGACCATGTCAAAGTTATTTTGACATAACGTACGACGTGGCGGCAACCGCGGCCAGCAACCAACTTCTCATCTCAGCTTCAACTTGTGAGGGCGATCGGCCATCCTTCTCAACCAATTGCTTTCCTTTGAAAGTCTGAAAGGTACAAATGCGGCTAATATTGCCGTCACTTTTATTGCTTCTATCAGCCTTTTGGTCACGTGTTTCAATCGCAGGGCGAGCTTGCGATTAGAGTCTAGCCTAAAATCGAGATTGATGAACTTGTCCACCTCCTACCTGAGAAGAAGTGGATGTCTATATATGTACACAGGGCCCACCTTGCTGCCTGGGGCCATCCTGCCGCCTGAGGCCTACCTCGGCACCTGGGACCTGCCCAGCTGAAGCTGTACGAACGTACGGACCGGCGAGTAGCAACCAAATGCGATCTATATGGGACCATTAGCAAGGGCTGGAACACTGGTGGTACCGCCAAAAAGGTACAGCAAATTTGTATGGCGCCAAGTGTCCAATCCTGTCTGACAGCTTCATTTCAAGAACGAGGACCAAAAGTACCGTTAGTTCACCTTTTACGTCGACCAAGGCACTGAACCAAGTTACGCATTACTCAAACGGATTGGCAATTCCATGTGTGGCAAACATAATGTTCGGAGATTGTGTTCGAACATCGTAGTCATGGATTGCTAGACCTAACTTTCATCCCCAGATCATGACGTCTAGAGCCACCGGAGAATTATCTCCACACGGCGTGAGGCAACTGCCAAGGGCGTGGTCCAATGTGGCGAGATACTATCACCGTGAGACTGTTCGCGTCGGAGGCGGAGATGATGATATTCAAAGCAACATTTGATGGGGGGGGGCTGGATATCACAGAGGCGGCAAACTACCAGTCGGAAAGCTCGATGCCTGCCGCCTAGCTCGAATGCGGCCAGTTCCAAACGGAAGGGCCGCAGCGCGGGCAATACTGACTGGAAGTGGTTGTCAGCTGCACCGACGCAATCATATACAATACCAGTTTCTATCCATCATCTAGTTCTTAAGGAATTTGGTGTGGTAAAAGTCCCAGTTAGCAAGACGGCCTATTTGATGATCGTGAATAGATCGACTTTACCCTTATGCGTCCTCCGGTTTGCCCTTAAGATTTCGAAATTCAAACTTCTGCCATTAAGATATCCTGCTCCGTATTGTCAGGATTCCGTAAAAGGAAGAGTTAAATGTCTCCGTAACAGATGGTCCCTAGTCTGGTAGTGCGAGCCTTCGAGCCAGGCTCACTACCGACTAAAGTCTCTCCATCGCTGTCGTCCGTAAGGGTGTTTTCCGATAAGTCGTCTGCGGAGACTTCCTGGGAGTCGTTCGGCAAAGAGCTATCGTCCCCGAGCAGCGCGGCGGGTCGACTGCCGGTGAAGGCAGAAAAGAGCATGAGTCTGACGCTCGTTTGCGAAGATAGTCGTGCCGAATTTCCAGTGCCATCGTAACAGGATGCCGAGGTCTCTTCAGCGTTTAAGGTATCCTTTTACCGGATCTGGCGACTGACGTCGTGGTCTTCGTGCATCTGCACATTGATGTGCTAAGGAAATAAATAAGCATGGGCACATCATCAGTCGCGGGTGAATATAGTGGACAGGCCGCACCCGTCTCACTTGCTCGGCCGTGGACGAGTCCATCGGCTGCTGAGCCAGGATGCTGTAGCTTTAACACAACCGTTTCCATATCTGACTGATAGTCCCGTGCGTCTTCTTCTTAGTTGTGCGGAGAATCCAGTTCGACGAAGGTTTCGAAGTCGGCAGGTCCGCTTGCTAGTAGATATGGATCGGGATCGACACCGAGATGCTCACAATGCCTGAAGAGTATGCTGTTAATCACACCCTGATCTTGCTCGGGTAGCGGAGGTCGTCACGAGTCATGTACCTGTCCCAGATGTTCTTGGCCAATGTAATGTCTTCGGTGGTCTTGGGTTTGTGGTTCGGTGGATGCTAACCAACCTTCCGAAATTGCTCCCGTCTCGCCAACGTCTCTTCGCAGGAAAGGGGAACCATCCAGTGTGGGTGTGAAGAGAGAGAGAGGCAGGGCGGGATGTCGACAATAGTCTGTTCATGGCTTGAGGCCCGGATTTGGCTGAAAAGAGAGGAGACGCTCGAGCTTCAGAAACGGGAGCGTGGAGAGGCAGCTGAGTGTGCAGACGATTTGGGACCGAGTCGCATATCTACCGCGAGCCATGGCCCACTGGGTAGATGGAGAGAAATCCACTTTGGGCTCACAGAGTCGAGGAGCCAAAATAGGTCGCCTGTGGATGAAAGCAGAAATGGAGAGTCAGAAATAGAGGCTTGAAGGGCTTGGCGGGAGACATTTCACCCAGATTATTGTTTTCCTCCGCAATGAACAAGTGCCAGGCCCAACCAAACTCTTCTTGAAGTCGATCTATCATTCGTCAACCCGTCATTCACAAGTCCATTCCCCACGTAACAGCGCTGGCCCACAAGGTAGACGGACTCCAGCCCCTAAGTGTCACGGGTGACTGCACTGCGGCCGAGTGCCTTACCAATGTCTTGATATTTACAGTTTAACGTATCTATGGGGATCACTGGCGAGCTCGTTCGTTAGGTGGTTGAAAAGGCGCTTGCACGCGATGTATCTAGACTATATAGTCTGTGCTAGCTGATCTGCATGGCAAAAGCTGATCTGATGTTACAACTTTTTTTACCCTCTAACTGTGGAATTCCCACAGCATCGTGCAGATTGGCAAAGGAAAGCATTTTGACAAAAGAGCTCACACAACATGTGTCTCTCAGAAGAAGACAATCGCGAACGAGGTATCTCCGGCCGTTACAAAGAAGTCATGGCATATACCCAAACCCAGCGCCTTTCGCATTTTCCATGTGAGGCATGTCCGAACTATCCCAGCTCATATTCATGTTGAAAACAGATGAGATCGTGTGCTGAATGAAACCGTTCCCAAAGCTTTTCGACAAAGGAAACCATCGTGTAAGATCTTTTGTTGAACACCCAATTCTATTAAACAGGCAGAAAAAGAAGAAAAAGGGAAGGGAAATCTGAAAGCAACGCTAAAAATCAAAACATGCCACCATTCAGCGCATGGGCTGGTGGGGGCTTCGAATAACCTATACTAGGTGGAAACCTCGGAATAGCAGGCGACGAAGCCATCATGGCTTGCTGCCTTGCCTTGGCGTTCAGGTTGCCACCTTCGCTGCTAGTCTTCCGGAGACGAGCTCTTTGCCTGAACTGTCTTTGCTCGCCCTCGTCTGAGAAGGTGCTGCGTTCCTCGAATTGGTGATGAGGTCGGTTGGGTGACTCGGGCATAGAAGGTAGTCCCGCGTTCATCTCCATCTGGCCATTACCTGGAGCGGCGAACGGGTTCTGTGTAGTAGCAGTAGTAGTCGGGCGCCTCCTTCTCGGGTTCATGGTCGGAAGTGGAGGCGACGCGAATTCATGTGGTCGGAAGCCGGGAGGCGCAGGGAGACTGACAGCCGGAATGTTCGATGTGCTCGAGAGGAGAGTAGGGTCTGAAATCATGTTCTTTGTAACAGATTTCTTGCGGCCAGCCAAGCCCGAGGCAGAGCGATGGCCGAACGAGGGAAGAAGCCCACCACCGTCATGTGAAATTGGGTATGATGAGAACGTAGGCGTAGAAACATTCGAGAGTGCTGGCGAGCTGAGTGGTGGTGTTGAATTAGCAGAGTAGGCTTGAATTGGCAATGGTGGAGGTAGTTCGGTCGCTGAAATTGGCTCGTTGTAACCTTGCATAGATGTTGGATTATCGAAATAGCCATGGGCGGTCTGTCGACTATTACTACGCTGCCCACCATTGGACATAGCCGAAGATGAGCGTTCGTAGAGCGGTTGGTCGCCCCCATCGAGTGAAGGTCGCGGGAGGGAAATGACGCTAGGCGTTTTATTGGACTTGTCATAAAGTCCACCATAATTACCTGTACCAGCAACCATTGCTCTCTCGGTATCTTCCCGCGGCCTTCCGACGCGGCTTTTGGAGCGCCCAGATGTATTGGACTCAGCACGACCACGTCTTGGGTTCCTCGCTGTGGTTGGTGTGATTGATCTTTGTCGTTGTCCCTCACTGTCTTCATACGGACTTGTCCTTGGCGAAGCCGCCCGAGGAGCCCCATTATACGCAGGTCGTGGGCCGGTCAGGGGTGTACTCGGCGAGCGTGGTTTGCGACGTGCAAAATCCTGCAGCATACGTTCTTCCTCCTCTTTCCATTGGTCTTCTGGCGATATGTCTGGCGACATCTCGCCCGTACTGCCATTCGTGATACCCAGCATTTTCATGGCTTTGGTCTGGTGCTCAGGTTGCCATGGCTTCATGGACGACTTGCTGGTCTTGTGCTTTAGTGTGGATAGTGGATTTGTTGCTCCATTGACAATGCGATCTGTATGTCTCATAGGACTTGCAGGCCTGTTGCTGGTGTCCACCTTGCTCTTCACAGTCTCTTGTACCCTTTTCCGACGCTCTGCAAGTTCATTCAGGAACTCGTCTCTCTCCTTTTTCGTCTCAGTACTACCATCTCGCTGGTGGCGTAATCTCATCTCGTCCTGCCATGAACGGCCTACAGGAGCGTTTCCAGCGGAAAGAGGGGCTTCATCACCCAGCACTTGTTGAGCTTTGCTTTTGGCCTGGTTTTGGAACGCAGTCGCTTGGCTTAGAATCTGTTTAGCGTTCTGGAACATCGCGAGCGTTGGGTCTTGCGTCCCCTCAGGCACTTCAGCATGGCTGGCTCTGCCATGCACATCATCAAACTCCCAGGGATTGCTGTGAATGCTTTCTGGTTGGTTCTGTGATCTTGCTGATGTGCCTAATCTTGGACTTTCAAGAGCCGGCGCCCCCGACTGTGAGATTGAAGCTGGAGGGTAGATGGAGGACCTGTCGCTATCTTGTCTTAAATGCGAACGGATCATGCCACTCAGACCAAGTCCACCACTAGTAGTCGAGCCCACGTTGTCACCGTCATTTTCATCGCCAGACGATGGCGAAGGCTCAGAGATTGCATGATTCATGCCCCCGGTCCATAAGGCTCGTTCCGTCTCGTCACTTGCCAAGGTAGTAGTCTCGGATGATTTATGCGTAGACGATACTGAAGGTCCAAACTCAAAGTCAATCGTGCCATCACGTAGTGCAGGATGCACACCACTGGGAGGCCTTCGGGAGAACGATTGAGCTGACTCGAATGACGTATCGGGTTCATCATCGCTTGGACTAAAGTTGTCCAAGAAGGTGCCATTTTGGGCAGGATTTGACACAGGGATCCCGGCTTTGTGCGGCAAAGATTCTATCGTTCTGTTCGCCTTGCGTTCATCCTCCATTGCAGGAAGCCCCATGTTTTGATGTGTTATGAGAGGATCTGGCCGAGCTCGAGCGCGGGAATAAGTTTCTGGCAATATTTCTGGCTGATTGTGTGGTGAGCGAAGTGTTGTAGCAGCTGGAGATGTTGGACTTGACACTGAATTTGGAGGAAGCCGGGGGGACTGGTAATAGCCTAGCCTGGAGAGGCTATTATCTACAGGTGAATAGCGACTCTCTGTTTGCCGGGTTTGGCTGCTGTCTGTCGGCGAGTAACGGCTTTCTTCCGATGACTCTGTCTGTGGATCTGGGGAAGCATTGTCACCCCTTCGTACTGGAGATTGGCGCTGTGGTAACGGCGAAATGTGGCCTTCGTGCATTTGGACTTGTCTCTGTGAGAACTGCTGCTCATCATACTGCTTCTGCGGTCGATTGAAAAGCCCCATTGCTGTTGCCTTGCCGCGATCTTCAGGCTGAAGGCTATTTGCATATGTAAGGACATCCTCCCCGTCGCTGGGTGGTGGGCTGAGTGGTGGTAGCGACCCATAAGCCTGCCCTGGAGAAGGACCATTATCACGGAGTCCAAGATCCATTGGCACCATCCCTGGGGGCGTTGTAGAAGGTGGCGGACTCGCAGTCCGAAAGGTTGCCGGGGGGTAAAAAGGGCCTGGGCGAGAATACTTTCCAGACAGATTGGACGCACTCTTTGAAGGGGACAGGGTGTTTGGTTTCTTTTCGTAGGTCGCAGCGCGGGGACGAGTCGAGCCCTCCAGTACATTCCTTACCGCTCGATGAGTTGGTGACGACTGTTCAACAGCCTGGCCATACAGCTTTCGCTGAACAGCGGAGGCGCGGTCTAAGGGCGCAGCTTCTTCCACAATTGGTTTGCTCGTCACAAGGCTAGTAGCACTGCGGTTTTCTGCAAATGAACCTCGCGGTTCCGAAGCGACCGAGGTGGCAGCAGTTGACGTTCGGCGGCCTAAAGGCCCCGAAGTGGTAGAGGAGTTAGTACCCCGATCTTTGCTGAAAGCTGTAGTAGATGGCGAGCTTGCGGCCTCCGCTTCATCAACTCCGGTGTTGTTGCTGCTATCAGATCGGTGATGCTGCTCCCGTAGTCGTCGCTCTTCCTGTTCCTTCTCTCGTATTTGAAACATTGACAACGACACGTCGCTCTGATATACGACCCGGCCACTCATGCCGCTTGCCCCTCTTTCAGAGTCAGTGTCTGGCAAAGTCTTTGCGGAGGTTGAGCCGACAGGGATCCTGTACAGCTTCTGTCTGCCACCGAAGAGGTTGTTGCCCTCTCCTGGTTTTGAACGGTTCATTATACTTCCATCTTGATCGCTCGCGTACCCATCGGAACCGACCGATTGTGCACGGTCCTCCCGTGCGAAGGGCGGCTTAATCAGCGACGAGCGTATCGAACTAACTTCTGCAATATCTGTCAATGGATTGTGGTTGAAAAGGTTAAGCCGCGATGCCCTTTTAGGAAAAAGGACGCTATCATCGTTGGCCTTCCCAATCTTGGTACTAGGATCATCTTGCTCCCGTAGCATACTGAAGCGGGCAGATAGATTCGCCATCATCAGACTTGTGCGGAACGACTCATTATCGGGTAGGGCCGTTGACAGGTCAAGCTCAACTTTTGGTTCGGGCGCATTCTTCTTGCCTTTCTTGGACCTTTTCGACAATGATTGGCTAATTTGTGAGTCTGATGCTTGTACGTCCGTCTGTTCCTGCTCCTTGGGCTTTCGGCGATTCATGAAACCCATCGTGATCTGATCGAAAGGGTTCTTGAAGGGCAGGGAATAGAAAGCGGGGTGGTATGGCTTTCACTGCCTTCGCCGGAAGGGCGACTCGGCTAGTGGCTGCGGACAGCTCTGCTGCAGAACAACGTCAGATTTGCTGTTCAGGTAGGCAGGCACCGACGGCGTGCACCTACACCGATTCTGGACGAGCCCAATTGATGTTCGAAAGTATTGCCGGCTGACCTAGACGTGAAGAGGTACCGTGGGAAGGCTGAGCCGACCTCCAATGATTTCCGTGGGTTGAAAGAGCGAGCGTGGTGAAGACGTAGAAGCATATGTGATCCGCCGATGGAGCTTCCCGGGCTGTGCTGATAATTCTATGCGATGTAGCTTTTCCTTCGTTTCGACTTTTGGGATTAAGCTAATGCGAGATGTCGTTTGTTCCAGAGCTCTTTATATCAGAGATCTTTCGCCAGCTCCCGCTTTGCAACCGTGCTTTCACTCGAGTGCTCCAACACTGCTGTTGTGAGATCCTCCCTGGAATCTTTCGCCTGCGTTCTTGTGGCTAATGGTTGACGACTGAAGTGGCGACTGGTGAATATCGCGACTGTGGAGACGCGGGCACCGATAATGAAGGGAATGATGGATGTTCCGTGAGAAAGTTGCAAGGCCGCCCAAAAGACCAGCCGGCTGACGAGATGCCCACGCGAGAAACTGCTCAAGATTGGCGAAGGATTTGCTCGACTAGGAGCATCCGCTTGCGACACGCGTAGCCGGGACACGCTATGACTGCACCAAGGAATTAGGGACTGATTAGTTCAAGGATGGCAGCTCCAGGATCTGGGAATTTGAAAGTAGCGGAACGTAATAGCTAGGAAAGGCACGCAGTAATCTGGGAAATGTATCTCCGTAGCGCTGTCGATTGACATAATAAGAAGGAACAGGGAAAATGTTTCTAGATGATTATGGCGCCGCCGCGGTGCAGGGTGAGGGCTGGTAGGCGAAGCTGGTCGAAGTACTTGAGACTGGGAGCCTGACTGGCCGGGTGATGAATGTGATGAGGCGCGTCAGGGATGTTAGAGAAACTCTGTGGGACCCTACATCAGAATCTGCATCCGCCGTTTGGACTATGTGCTAGCACGCGCGGTAGACTGGAAAACGGGTGGAGCGGACGGCGGCTTGTGGGGACACGAAAAGCGAAAGTCAAATATATTGGACGATCTCCTGGTCCAAAGAGGAAAGCCGACAGCATCTACAGCTCGATACGGAGGCGTAAGCGGCGTGATCAACGAAAAACATTACGAACCGGGCCGGAGAGATCGACGGAAACAGCATGAGCAGAGCGACGCATGAATCGCAGTGTTTGGGAGGATAGACAGAGACGCAAGTGGTTGGCAGGGAGGCAGGAGGCTGTCACAGTGACACACGAGCGCTGTTTGCTCCTTGACCCATGCAAATCCACGTCCGACATTGAAAGCAAGCGCGGGAACCACCCGTGCCTTGGCAACGCGGCCGAAATTCAGGGGTCGAAACTCTGAACCCTCTCATTCCGATCCCACTAGAACACCTACATGGCCTTGCAAGCTGCGTCAACTTGCACGGGCAAACTATACACTGTACATGGAGCAGAGGGACAGTTTTGTAGCCCTATACTTCTTCAAGGACCTGAACTTGTCCACATCATGCATGCAGCAAAGCTAGCCTGGACGACAAGTGGTTCTCCTTTTCCGATCTTGTGCGGGCGGGCGGCAAAATCACCCGAGATTAGCAGTTCCCCTGTCCTGGGCTAGAATATCCCCTCGTTCCTCCAATCACCGCTACGAAATGCCTTTTCAAGTGTTGCCTTTGCGTCCGAAGCATGCGCCTCCAAGCTTCTCGTCACTCAAAAACCCTCGTGCTCCTTTCTGTATCTGGCCTGTACAGTCAGTGTGCTACTCAATACTTCGAGGTTAGCGTTACAAGAAGTGATGACATATACAGCCCCCGGCAAGACCGATGAGGCTGTTGGATTTCCTTGATCTGCAAGCTCCCTGTCCTTGTTGCCCCCCTGTTATCTCAATAGGGTTTCCACCGCCAGCGCCACAGGGTAAGGCGTTAATCTCGGCTCCACGATTTTTTCGTCGCCCTCGTGCAATCTGTTACCCATGCAAATTTGCAGCCTCCGTTGCCCATCCCAGCACCCGAGATGAGAGACACGAGCAGCTCGTTCTGCCAGCTGCACAGCACCCAGAATTATCGCCCACATGCTGCGTCCCACAGCCAATAAAACCGCAGAACTTGTGCGTCCTCGGGGTTTTTTGCCTTCGGTGTGATTTCATCATGCATGACGAAAACGTCACAAAAACGTGCCGAACATTTGCGGCCCGATTTTTGCTACCAAGAGAGCTGCAGCCCCGCCTCTAAAACACCCCAAAGCTGACAGCGAAATTGGCGTGTTAGGCTCGTGTTGTATCAACGCGACTGAGGCAGGGTGATCCACGACCACACAATTTAAGAGTCATCATCAAGTCCCAACAGCTGATTTTCGCCTTGAGATCGAATCAAAGAGTCATTTATCCTCTGCAAGACATGGCTTTTTTTTGAGCGAACTGTGATACCTTTACTTGAAATTGGCATGCACAAGCCGGGAATTTTTTTTTCTCGAACATGGTTGTAGATTATGCTTATCACTATCAGCTGCACTCACGGCCATTTTTCAAGCCATTTCTGCTAATTGTGTACAACCCTTGTGACGATCGCAGCAACCTTCACAGAAACACGTGACAACTAGGGTATCCATCATACCCTGCTACACCGTGCACGAGCTTGATATAGACCCGTTATTTAGGACTACGTCAGTGTTGACTGCTTAATTCATGACACTGAATACTCGGTCAAGGGGCATTGTTGTCTCTTGATCCGTGTGTTGCTTTTACCCCTTACATGAGATGCGCATACTGTGTCACCCCTCGTCCATCATTCACGCTATCATGTCGTCAATTTCCGTCACTCAAGTGCTTTCAAAGCATGAACTCCCCCAAAGAACCCCTCTCACCCGAGTCGTTTCCTTCATTGAACGCAATATCTGGGAATTACACGCTCCTCAACGAAAAAGTCTTCGTCCGATGGCCAATCCGCCACCGGGCGCTGTGGCTCGTAGTTTGTATCTCCTGCCTTGGAGCCCTATTCTCAAACTTCCTCTGGCTATTTCCACCTCTATCCGCTTTCACTGGGCATGATGGGCAATACGAAAGCAACAAGACCATTTCCAATGCGACAGCCGCGCCCGAGGAAGTCAAGAAACCATTCCCTAAACCTTTCGGTATAGAGATCATCGCTGCTGTTATGTATGCTCGTCGCGATCGCACTGCAATCCTGGACTGCTACCTGCAGCGCAACCTTGCGTCAAATGGTGGGTACCTTGATAAAGTCATCTTCGTCCCCGAGACCGGAACGGAAGAGTACCTAGACTGGCTGAGTGCCCTGGTATCCTCAACTCCCGGCTACGACTTGCTTGGACGTCTCGGAGAAGTATACGTCGACGAGCAGCCATCCACATTCGGCCGAGCCTGGGCACTTGCTCAGGCTGGGCCTCTGTATATCCAGATATCATCCGAGACAGTTTTCATTGCAAAGGACACCATCGCGTCGCTGATTCAGACGAGGCTTGACCACCCAGACTATTTCCTCGTTTCAGCAAATGTCGTCAACCAGCCTGTCTTATCATGGGTGCACCATCACCTCGGCGTTGTGCGCCCATATAGACCTGAAGCTAAGCCGCCAGCACGTCCTCAGAAGGCGACAAACTCCACCAGCTTTGACTGGCGCACGTCTACCCTGCCACCTTGGACATCACTGCATTCAGCTGCTGATGATCAGCAGCTACTAGCACCATCTGACTACGGTGTTGCAATCGACTTCCAGCCCCCCTTCAAGGGCCACCGCTGGCTTCCATACTCGTCCCCTTCGAACACCATCCCAACAGCAGTGACGCAAGATGTGCTGGCCAGCAACGGTGGTGGTATGTGGTCTTGGACGCTCGGTGCACAGTACCATTACTCATTCCTCGAACACCTCGAGAATGACTCACTCGACCGATATAAAGTACCCTTTTGGGAATTCCAGTACGAGAAAGTTGGCATGAGCTTTGTCTGTGTCTGGGGTGCCGACGTCGTCGCGACAAGGCCGCTACCTGGAGGATCAGAGATCGAGTTGGCTAGGTTTCTCAGTGTGGATATTCCGCAGAGAACGGGGAGAGGAGCTGTGGTGGATGGGAAGGCATTAGTTGTTAGGTTTGCACATCAGGAACAGAGGGAAGGGTTGGAAAGCACAGATCTGCTGGACAGGTATAAAGGATACGCAGATGAGAATGTCTGTTGACAGGGTAGACACGGGTTACAAATTCTAGAAGAGTAACGTCCAGGTTTCAAGATAACGGACTCGCCTCCATCCTCGCTTATTCGAGGAAGAACCAAGTAAGTCTTATGTGATGTTTGCCAACGGCATTGGTAGCTGCGAAGTAGAGCAATACATTTCAATTTGCAATTTGCAAGGCGATGCAAGGAACGGCGTGGCGTCATGCTGAAAGCTGGGCCAGGAAAAAGCCACTTCCGATGCAAGCTGACGCAACTGCGTCATTCGCGACTTTTCTCAACAGGATCCACGCACAACCCATTTGGTAGGAGAGTAGCTTGTCAAAGCAAACGATGAAGATGAATTACTTGCGGTGACATTGCAAACATGAATACGGCCTTCGTCTTCGGCCGTTTCTGTTTACGACGTGGAGGCCCCAACATCTCCCACACCTTCCTTCGCCGTCAGCAGTCCTTCTTGCACTGGGCTCGAAAACACAGCTTAAAGGACCCATGGAAACGACGTTTCTTTTCCCGACCGAGAGCACCTCGGACCGTCCTGGTCATCGCCTCACTGAGTCCAGCTGCGTTCGTCCAGATCAGCGAAGAGGAGGTTACAGATGGCCAAACTACCGAGGCGCACATGTTGGAGGTGTCGCGGGAAGAGATCAGAAAGAAGATACCCGACGATGTACACGGCCTGAACAGATTATTCAGATGCGTAGTGTTTTTCGTCGACCGGTATATCTACGAGCCCATGGCGACGAGTTTACGATTCTTGCATCTTGTCATCATCTTCGTTCCCGTTATAGTAACGATACCTGCGATATGGTTTGGCAGCAGAAGGAAAGACCGGGATAATGAGAGGGCCGGCACACTGTGGTGGTATGGCTTCTTGGTCACATCGATGGAGCGTGCGGGCCCAGCTTTCATCAAGGTAAGCCACTCACTCCGCCTCAGCGAGGTAATATCTGTTAATCCTCCCGATCCTAGCTAGGACAATGGGCAGCGTCCAGATCGGACATCTTTCCCACAGAAATGTGTAGTGTTATGTCGGAGCTCCATTCGAATGCACCCGCCCACTCCCTGGACGTCACGAAGAGAACAATCATGGAGGCTTTCGACAGTCGACCATTTGCAGATATATTCGAAGAATTCGATGAGACACCCCTCGGCGTGGGTGCCATAGCCCAAGTATACAAAGCAAGATTAAAACCAGACTTGGCTGCAGCAGGCGGACAGGCTCTGGAAGAGCTACGACCCAAAACGCTACGGCAGCAGGTGCGCAAAAACGTTGACGCATTTGTAAAGAGCACGCCTGAACGAGTGCCCTCTTCATATGTTGCTATCAAAGTTCTTCATCCGAAAGTGGAGCGTATAGTACGACGCGATCTGAGAATAATGGGTGTGGTTGCGGCGATTATCAACGCAGTCCCCACCATGGAATGGCTCGACTTTCCCAGAGAGGTCGAACAGTTCGGCGAAATGATGCGATTGCAGCTCGATCTGCGAATCGAAGCGGCGAATCTATCAATCTTCCGCAAGCACTTTCAGTCTCGGACCACGGCTTGGTTCCCTTTCCCCTACACAGACTACTCAACACGGGAAGTCCTAATCGAAGAGTTTGCTCAAGGCATTCCTCTAGCCGCCTTCCTTGAATCTGGCGGTGGCGTCTTCCAGAAAGAAATCGCCGACGAAGGGCTAGACGCCTTCCTCCATATGCTCCTCCTAGACAACTTCATCCACTCAGACCTCCATCCCGGGAACATTATGGTTCGCTTCTACAAACCCTCAAAGCCAAAACTCCCTTACACTACAAAGCAAGACTCGAACCAACCGGTTGGCCACAGGACAACTGACGAAACAGAGTCCGTCCTTTCGCGCCTTCGCCCCAGCCGCCACAACAAAGCTGCTTGGATATCAACCCTCGCTGAGATCGATGCTGAAGGATATCGGCCGCAATTAGTCTTCATCGATACTGGCCTCATCACCCAACTTAACACCACGAACCGCCGCAATTTTCTAGACCTCTTCCGCGCCGTCGCCGAGTTCGATGGCTACAAAGCCGGCCATCTTATGATCGAGCGCTGTCGCCAGCCCGATGCAGTAATTGACGGTGAGGTGTTCGCCCTGAAGATGCAGCACCTCATCCTTGGCGTCAAGAGCCGTACCTTCGCCTTAGGCAATGTCAAGATCGGAGACGTACTGAGCGATGTACTGAGTATGGTGCGTTCTCATCACGTACGAATGGAAGGTGACTTTGTCAATGTGGTGATTAGTATTTTGCTTCTGGAGGGGATTGGGAGGAATCTGAATCCAGACATGGATCTGTTTAAAAGCGCGTTGCCGATTTTGAGACAGTTGGGCAGTTCGGATCCGAGTAGCCTGATAAAGAATGCAAGAGAAGGGGACTTTTCACTGCTGAAGATTTGGGTTGGATTGGAGGCGAGAAGATTCTTCCAGGCAAGTGCAGAGAGTGTGGAGATGTGTGTCAAGTATGATCAACTGAGTCCGAATATCTAAATGAGGGGGGGGGGAATGGGATAGCATGGTACCGGTGTCAAGGTGGGTTATGGTCATTTCACCTCAATCTTCTCTGCTGGTACAGGATCAGCGTTTGATGCCACAAGAGCCAACGGAAGGGCATGGATGCATGTAGATGGAAGACTAGAACATTGGGTTATGCATGGACGCAGGTGTCTCGAAAGTCCATGAACCGGTAGACCGTCGTATCGAGTTTACAATTAGAGGCGTCATCTATGGGCTACGCTCAACTATTCACAGGTGAAATTCCTGAGTGCACTGGACTTGCGAATCAAATTACATACCGGAGGGGACCCTGACCTGGTCTGACCTCGAGCCCGTTTCACGTATCTTCAAATCTACATTTTAACTTGCCAACTCTCACCCCAGCCAGCACCTGGCAAAACCTTTGCAGCTATTCCCGTGGTTCCCTAATCTGGACTTCTAGTCCTTTGGGTCTCGATTGAATTGATTTGGCTTAATCGAAAGGGGAGTCTTTGCTCAAAATGGCCTTCGGACTTAATTCGATAACTCATCGATTTTCAAGATTGGCCGTCCGTCCAGCAGCCAAGCAGGCTCTGCATTGTCTGCAGCGACCACTGGTTCTCCGGGTCGGGAAACGCATAAGGCTGTCCGGGAGTGGCGTCGGGCGCATTGTAGATATCTGCTCGCGGGTTCTCGAGGATCGGGGGCGCGATGCGTCCGGTGTGGTGTCCTGGGCCGGCAGAATTCCTGCCCTGCCAAAGTCTGCTGCGGTAGGTGTTGTTGCTAGTGATGGATGGGGCGGAGTAGCTGAAGAAGCCGCTGTCTGTTGTCGTAGTCGTAGTCGTCGTCGTCGTCGGGGTTTGGGAGAGCTCGCTGAGGCAACTGACGCTGTCAGTGTCCCACGTATCAACGTCCATGGCCCCGGCGTCATCAGAGGGCTCGAGTTCACTCCATTGCGCCATCGTCTTCATACCACCAGGTAGGAGACCCTCGAAATGCGCGGAGACGTGCGCCAGCCATTCAGCCCAGCTCTGGATACGCCGCTGGCAGAAGCCGCATGGACGCTGGGTTGAACGCAGTGTGAAATGCCGGTGCGCTTCCCGAACTGTATCGCATGATCCATGGAAGTCTCTGAGGTGGTCTCGTAGCTTCTCCCTACGGCTCAGGACGCCGTGACAGATGGGACAGATCCATTCTTCAAAGTTGACACGCTCGTGGCGCGCCCAGTCGCCTTTTCGTTGGCGGGGGAAGGACTGGCCGCAGCGGTGCGTGCACTCGAAGGTCTTGGTAGCCTCTTCTTGGGGCCCACGGTAGCGGTAGCGCCAGCGCGAGTCGATGCATTTGGGCCGGTAGGCCTTGGGCATTGTTTTAGAGGGCTCGACGGTATCGGAAGATTCTGGGCGGCTGGTCTTGCTGAGATGGGGTGCGATCCAAGCCATGACCTGCGACTCGCAGACACCTGTGAGAACTGCCAGGCTTGTCGCTTCCTTCTGAGAGGGGAGGCGGCTAGGGTTCTGTGCAACCCATAGATCCAGCCACGGCCGTACTTCCTGTGGAAGGTGTAAAGTCTGATGAGGTGACGGCAGCTCAGCGAAGGCGAGGTCGAAATCATTCGGATAGCTTGAGACGCCTTTCGAACTCCCCATATTGTCTCCGTTTAAAAACGCCATCCCGACGCTGGATGCTCACTTATGCGAGCTCCCGAAGTCTGACCTCTGTATAAGAGCAGATGTCTCCAGCAGGAGCGGAATGTGTACAAACTAAGCTGTGTGCCCGTCGGGGCACTGTAAAAGCTATCAGTTGGTCTTGAGGCGAGAGAGAATTTGTAGAAGTCAGCTCGTAGCTACAATTGGAAACTCTCGCCATACCAGCTGGAGGTGTGCCCTGGAGGGCGATGACGGGCTGAGGCGCTCAAGCTAGACTGCTCCTGGCTCTCCATGCAGTCCATGATTGGGGGGGAGGCGGCCCTGCATTTACGCTTGAGCAAGGAACAATGCCGCCCCCCGGGGGGCCCCTGGGCGTGCCGTTCCTGAAGACATCTATTTGATAGGCCGGAAAACGAGGCAGGCTCGGCAGGATGTGCCCAGCTTTGCAGCGTCCTATCGTCCCCCTCATCGAGATGCAGGTTCAAGGCTGGAAAGTGGCGGGAAACTAGACAGGTTCCAAAAAAGGCGGCAAAGGCTAAGTTACTCCCAAGTCTGTCTGCATAAGCCTACACAAGGGATGTGCCGACAGGGTAATTGAACAACGTAACCATATGCTATGGCAGGAAACCTTGTGACATGGATGCAAAACTACCAAAAGAGAGTTGCCACGCCAATTTGCCCGACCAGCAGAACTGGGTTGTTTTGCGCTGACCAAGGCAGTGCAACTCCCCTAGGCTGCCGTTACAACATCCATGCGAACTCACAAAAACATAAATTCGATCATTAATCATTCCCACATACACCCACCCTAGCATTGCCCACCAGCCCAGCCGTTCGATTGCACCATGTACCCCAAATCGCGTCAGACTTCCTGCAAACTGGCCTGGAAGGGTATCCTAGGCTATTGTAGCTTTCTCGAAGCCGGCCAAACCCGGAAGCGAGTATAGCAGAGGCCGAACAGCGCAAGACACCTGGTGCGCCAAGAAAAGACCACTACCAAACGCCACCGCAATCAGGACACGAAGTTGACCGTCAGTGTCAGTTTCGGATTCTGCTGTAACGCCATCTCGAGGTCATTGTCGTCGTCAAGGTCCCGGAGAGTGTTTGTCGGCTCGTCTCGGTACTGAATGGAAATGTCCTCATTGATCTTCAGCCGGTCACGGAGCTTGTCTTTGAGCTGTTGGAAAGCGATGTCCGAAGGTGCGCGGATCACAATGCACTCTTCTTGGAAGAAGACTTTGACTTTCATTGCGCCACCTACATTGGTGGCTTTGTTACTTGAGCCTGCAGATGCCTGTGTAAGAGTGCTCGCCTCGTTGCGCAAGAACGGCCCGGGCACGGCTGGTCCTCTTTGGTAAGAGGGATGACCGGGAGGATACATGCCTCCATAGCCGCCAGACCCATTGACTTGGCTGTTTGACGACTGCCTTGATGCGGAGTAAGATGCTTCGTTGTGAGAGGACTGCTGCGACGCGCCCGATAGACGGTAATCGTCTCCCAGAGCATTTGGATCAATTTCGAAATCCCCAGGTCGGGGCGCAAACAATTGTCTGACGAGCTGGCATTTTGAGATATGTGGCGGCATTGACAGGATCTTGCGGATGTATTCGTCAAGGCTCTGCCTTCTGCCGTTTGATATGGCATCCGTCACATGGGCTACAGGTCCTGGCATGAATGGAAGCGTCCTTGGTTTGCCTTTATTGCCGGCTTCTTCGGGAAATGCCTCCAAAAGTGCAATCTGGAAGTCGTAAAAGTCGGCGTAATATCGCGACAGTTCCCAGTGCCTTCCGTCCTCCATTTGACACTCGATTATGTACCAGTACATATCGTTATCGAAGCAATACCGCGGCAAAGACGCAGATATAGGTGCCAGTAGACGTGGCTGTTGTTGCGCTTGCTGCTGCGACGACCGGGCCTGTGGCTGGGCCGAACCTCTTCCAGATCGCGATTGATTCGTTTGCTGGCCCTATGATTCTTCATCAGTATCGTTTCTCCATAGCAACCAGTGCCACTGCTTACGTAGCCGTTCCCAGATTGCTGCGTTGCAGCGTTACCCATACTCATTCTGCCCATATCACTGGTCATCTGCTGCTGTGCACTCTCCAATTTGCCGAGGCTAATGCTGCTATTCTTGTAATCCGCGGCCATTTTCTTCCATTCCTCAACTTTGGGCACGCCTGCTCTTCGCACCGCCTCTTGTGGATCAGCCACTGTCTGGCCAGTAACCATGTCCTTTACCTCGATGAATGACACCGGTATTAAGCCTGGTCCACCTAGCCTTCCAATTGGCTTGGCCACGAACCATTCTGGGTTCGATTGTGCAATGACAATGATTGCTTCCCCAGCCTTTGCCTCCAGTTCGTCCGGTCTTTCAGCGTTGAAGTCATACTGCACAATCCCGTAGACCATGGCAGATGATCCTTTGCTCGTACTAGACATTCGCGCATGCGTGCTCGCTTTGGTCATAACCATCGCTTCCGATCGCCCGTTCGCACCCACCCCGCCTTTTTCAGAGAATCCCGAGTCGTGATTTTCTTGCTTGTCTTCCACCGACTTTGCAGACGCTCCGCTCTGTCTTTGTGTCTTGCCAATTACTTCGAAGAAAGCCACTGGCACAAGACCTCTCGCTGTTGGGATGGTGGGATTACAAGCCTCGTACCAGTCCGAGTCGTCCTCCCGACTGAGTACGTGGAAAAAGTCGCCTTTGTTGAAGGCAAGCTCGTGAGGATGATGAGGCTCGGGTTTGTAGTCGTACAACGCCTTGATGACCTAGGTGGTGTTAATTAGGCGGGTTAGAAACTCGGTTGCGAGGACGTATGCGCCTCACCTTCTTCGGAGGAATAATCGCGACGGCTGATTTGGGAGTTATGGACAGGTGTTGAGGTTGTTTTGCTTCCTTATCACCTTTCAGAGATCTGCGAATGGCCTGGTAGAAGGGGGGATTAGCCATCGAGTTCCATTGAGGGGTGTGCATGGAGGCGCAAAAGCCATCGTACCTTCATAGCGCCAAAATCACGGCGTTGGGCTGACCTGCAGAGCTATGCGGCTGCCGTCCAGACAGTAAGAGGATCCTGCAATTGTAGCCAGACTTTGTCAAGATGCGCAAGGAACTGGTATGAATAAGTCGGGGTCAAAGCATTGACGATGTTGGCTACATTAGCTAAATGATCCTTCAAATGTCCAGACAAAGGGCACTTTCGGCGCCTGGCGAATGAGCGGCAACTGACGGAAATGTGGGGGGGGTGTGATCACGAACAATCACTAAACAGGACAGTAACTTTTACTTTTTGGGCCGCTCAACATCTCAATCAGAAATTTTGTATGTACATTAGATCCAAGTAGCTGAACCCCTTACTAGCCTTCGCAGCGACACCGTAGAGGTGTTGTCGGCGAGTTCCTTGTATTTGCACTTCGGCATTTCAACCTGAGCAGAGCCAACCTCAGCTTCTGTCTTCATGAGATCTCAAGCTGTAACTGATAGTCCATTGCTTCAGAGACTTTGGGCAACGAGCTGGTGCACCCTTCCTGCGAATTGATGACCACAATGCCCACCTTCCCCCAATGAGTCTGCTATAGCTTCTGACATAAAGTTGTTAGAGTTCCCCTCTCTGCCTGATTAAATGTTGCATAGCCCCCTCCCTCTATCCAAATGTTACTTAGCAGCTTCTGGAGCTGCTTGATCCACCAGCTAAACGAACCAACCACCGAGAACCTCGGTAAGAACCCTTTGCATAGGGTCGCTTGCGCCAGCTTGCGATACATGCACGAATTCAACCGAGCCGAACCGTTGGGTGACGCACGTGGTTAAAGGAAGAAAGAAAACGGGTATTGGAAGAGATGAGGCCTATACTCGGCCATATTCGCGGAGAAAATGCGCCTTGAGATGGTCCCTTCGGTCAGAGTTCGAGTGCAGACCGAGGTATGTAGAAAATACGAGTGAAGGAATACTGTGAAGAGAGACCAGACTGGGTCAATCATGAAAATTGACCCTTGGGAGGATCGACTCGCTGAAATGCTTTAGTTTTGGCGTTTTCGAAGATTTGACCGGCTTTGCCAGTCAAGAGCCGAACACCATCGCTTCGCTCTTCAAGGAGGTCTTCTGAGGCATACTCCAAAATGAATCGAGCACTCTCCTCATCTGACTCGAAGCCAAGTTCTTCCGTGATGAAGCGAATCTTGACATCTGGTTTGTATCTGTGCAATGTTAGCTGGGGGTTCCAAACAAATGTGGATCTGTCGACTTACACTTTACAGACTGCTGCGAGGGCGGCGAGGCGTTCACGAGCTACGAACATGTCCATGAGATAAGCGCCCATGTTCGGTGTATCTAGATAAAGTTGAAAGAAACGGTGATAGTTGCCAAGTGCAAGTGCTGATCGCACATCGAGGGCATGTTTGATGGCACGCTCGGCTTTGTCTGCTGTTGTTAGTTCAGAAAGCACGTCATTCATGTCGGTTCTGTTGCAAGTGTGAATGAAATAGAGGATCCGATAAGCCTTGAATTCAGTGGGATGGCCACCCAGGTTCTGACTGTACAATGCCCGCAGCTGCGTCTGACATTGACTATACTCACCGAGGTCCCCCTGTTCCAAGGCTATCCGGGCATGGATTTCGTAGACGTTGACAGTGAAGTCATTCTTGATGTGTTGTACTGTCAGGTCCTGGCGTAGCGACTTAAACTGGTCACAGATATAGACGTAGTTGCTCTCTTCTCGCCATTTCTTTTTCAGGTGCTCCAATGTCTTTTTGAGCACATCTAGAGGACGCACTGTGTCAGGATTCGGAGCGGACGTGAGGCGGAAGTAGTTCTTCTCCAATTTCTGTGACCGACCAACTATTGGACCGCTGTCCTCAACGATTGCAGGCGAGTCGTCGCGAGAGGAATGGCCGTTGACAGGCGAAGCAATCCCAGAGTGTGCATCTTCGAAACGTTTCTTCCGGGATTCCAAATTCGCGTGAGACTTACTTGCGGTTTTTCCGGTAGGGTCCAGGCGTTGGCGCTTATCTGGTGGTAGCGGTGGAAACGAAACTCGATCCTCCAGGACGTTCCGCGGAGTGCCATTTCTCCATGGTGGCAGATTCGCCTCCTCGTCAGTATCTGTCGTAAGTTCTGATGACTTGCGTTTCCTCAATGGTTCTATCGCGGACGAAGAGTATTGCTCATGGGTGACATTTGGAACAGAAGGTGGTAGCCAAGAATTCAAAGGTAGGGGTGGTGCGAGAATGGTTTGGTTCCTCTCCTCTTGGATCATCTGCTGAGGTAAGGGGAGTTCAGCCCAGTTGACATTGTTCAGATTGCCACTTTCAGCCGCATCTGTTATTACTTTCTTCAATTTCGATTCCATCTCTTCCTTTGTGATGCCCTTAATCATAGCTTCTGGAGTAAAACATCGCTGAACATACTGACGGACTGCCGGCGGCCAGTTTATCTTCTTCTTGATCGGAGTTGCCGTCACAGGGGGAGGGGGAGGGGGCGGGGCTTGTGCTTGCTGAGACTGATATGGTTGTGGGTGGTAAGTTGGGGGTGGAGGCACTTGGCTATATGTACGACGCGCCATCACGGGGATGTATGCACCATTGTCTAAGATATGTAAGCGGATAGAGGATTAGATAGTGTCGTGACCACAGCTGGCCCTAGGAGTGCGCTGGGGTGGTGTGAGAGAAGCAGCTTACTGGCGAGGGTGGTCCCAGTCGCAGATCGCCAGGGCGGCGCGGCATCGTACATGGTGCCACTGAATGAATCTGGACTGATGGAACAAAATCAAGAGAAGAAAAGGACGAGCCGAATCCGACGACGAAGGGGGCTGGGCGGGTGCGTTGACGTTAGTAGTTGATGATGCGGTGAAGAAGAGGGAAGGGAGGTGAGTTGCGGTGTTGCAGATTTTCGCTCCCCTCCCGGGGCAGCCCCGACCCCTAATTCGGGCTAGCTTAGCCAAACCTTTTTGGACGATTCGTGTGACCTGTTGATGCTGTAATGTCGTGATAATGGGTGTGAACCTTGACAATTCAAATCCTAATGGACGCTCCAGGCCACAAACCTCAAGTCTCTGTGCATTAGCACTTGTGATCTGAAGATGAAGAGTGCAGGACTTTTTCTGCGGTTTCATACGAATGTTCTTCAAGCAAGTTGACCTCACCACTGCTTTGCGCCCGTCGCTGCTGCCTGACGAGACTTTACTATTTGTCCAAGACGCTGTAGGGCTCTACGAAGGGTGAGACAAGCCTTTTCCGATGCTCGCAACCCTGCCAGTCCTGTTCTCATATCAGTTACAGCAAATACAAGATCCCGGCTTATCAACAGGGCCATGCGTACTTGACTACCCATCGAGCCTGCTACATCGACGACAAAGATCCACGAAAAAATTCCGTGGGAATTGACCTCCGCGATGTCGACAGGTCCGAGTTACAAGTACGTGTATGCTCTATGGCTCCCGTATATCAAGGTTAAGTTCTGATTTTCTAGGCTGGGTTTCTTCGGTCGTCGCCCAAGATTACCTTGTATCCCAAGCCACTGAAAAGTAGTTTTGGGTCTCTTCGCATTGCGTCAAACACCCCGAATGCTCCGTCGCGGGCGTATCTTTCATCGTCTTCGTCTCCGGTTTCGCGCTCGAGTAGTCCGTCCATACCTGTTCCAGCATCGCCAGTAAGGCAATCAGCAGGAACATGGATATGCCCCATATGTTCCTTTTCCAACCCAGTACCTTCGAATTTCGACGTTAGAACTGCTACTTCAGCTTTCCCCCTCCCTCCATGTCTGACATGTGGTATGAAGCCACCGTTTAGCCATGTCCTGAAAGCCGCTATCGCTGCGGCTGTCCCGAATCGCGGTACGACTCAAGTCAAGCAGCAGAGCTCGGAGACCGGTCCATATGCTTCCTCTTCCACAAATCAGTATGACTTTACTGAGAACGTACATTCCTCGGGAACAAGTGTTACATGCCCTCGCTGCACCTTCCACAACCATCCTTCCTTATTAGCGTGCGAAGTCTGCGGGGCGCCGCTCTTATCATCCGAATCACTCCGCTCTACAGGCAATATTTCGTCCATAATGCGAGAGGAGTCGCCAGGTCCACGACTAGACCGTTCAAGCATCGATGAAGCCACCGAGCTCGAGAGCATTAAATTCTCATTTCGAACAGGCGGAGAGAAAATTTTTCACGAGCGATTGAAAGGTGCTCTGATCCAGCGCAAGTGGCTTCTTCGTAATGCGCCTCCAATACCTAAGCCGTTTGAATACCCAGGTCTCGAGCGGGACGGGCTGCAGCACAATTCTTTGGATCAGTCTTCTTCACTACCTCAGTCGACGTCTGTTGGGATCGCAGGTCTCGAACAGCGTGGATTGCAAAGTCGGAAGAACAACGAGGTTGTTATCGGAAACGCGTTCGAGGACCTGGAAGCACTGATGGCTTCCGCGAAGGAAATAGTTGCACTGGCCGAGAAACTCGCGTCAGAGGCTGGCCAAGATTCTGGTGCTGCGTCTGCCCAGGTATTTTCGGAATCTGCAGCTGCCCTCGGAATGGTGACAACAAAGGATCTTCTTGGCGGCACCTCAGACAGTCTCTACGTCTCGGAGCTTTCCCGTAATCTGGCCGAGTACCTCACTGATGATAGAAAGGGTATATTGAAAGGCGAAGGTGGGATCATGAGCTTAGTCGATCTATGGGCAGTGTTCAACAGGAGTCGAAACGGAGTTGAGCTTGTGAGCCCGAGCGATCTTGAGAAGGCTGCCAGACTCTGGGAGGAGCTTAAACTACCAGTTAGACTTCGCCGGTTCAGAAGCGGTCTACTTGTCGTCCAGCGTTCGGACTGGAACGATGAAAAGGTCATTAGCCAACTAAAGACCTGGCTTCAAGAGTTACACAATTCTCCACCTGCCAGTGCAGGTGTTGACTGGGCTCATTTTGGTCATGGAGTAACAGCTCAAGAAGCTGCTCGAAGGTTTGGCTGGAGCGTGGGCGTTGCCGGTGAAGAGTTAGAGATGGCCGAGGAGAAGGGAGTGCTTTGTCGCGAGGAAGGGATTGAAGGCCTGAAGTTTTGGGAGAATCACCTTGTAGTAGACAGCACTCATTGACAGGTTTTTCAAACCTTTGAACAATTGCCAGACCTAAGGATAGGACTACCTAACTTGTGGTAAAGGTGAGCGCACGTGGTCAATGATTGGATAGATGAAGAGGACGAAAGCGAACGACCCCCTGAGCACGGGGGCTTCTCCAACGAAGCGCGACTGGGTCTAGCTCGTGCCGTATCTAGTACCGAAATTTTAGGGGGGATGGAATAGACCTAAAGCTACGCGCTTGTTCTGTAGACTACGTGACACTTTTCCACAGGGTTGGGCCTACCACGTTCCGACGCTACGTTACCCGTAAAAATTCCCCAGGACTCAATTGTCCCTTTTCCTAGAGCATATCATTTTTGTTTCGTGTGATGGCCTCCTCTCCAAAGGTGCACATTGAGGGTCGAAGGATGGACCAATATCACTCAAGACGTCCCTGATCCCAAGAAACCCATTCGCTCAATCGTTTCCCACAAAGATGGCGCGGCTCGGTCGTGTTGGCTTTCTCGCCATTGCCGTGGTGTTCCACTTAGTTTACATCTACTCGATCTTCGATATTTACTTTGTCAGTCCTATAGTGACTGGGATGAAAGCTCACCAGGTAGAGCGAAAGGACGGAGCTCCGGCGCCAGCACAGAGGCTTGTACTGTTTGTTGGTGACGGCCTGCGCGCAGACAAAGCTTTCCAGTCTTTTCCAGATCCCACTCCTGACGACCCTACTTCCATCGACGCTACCCCTAAGCCACTGGCTCCCTTCCTGCGATCTCGCGTTCTCTCACACGGTACATTCGGCGTCTCACACACTCGAGTTCCCACTGAATCTCGCCCTGGACACGTCGCCTTGATTGCAGGCCTTTATGAAGATGTGTCTTCGGTCACCACAGGCTGGAAGCTTAATCCAGTTGACTTCGACAGCGTGTTCAATCGAAGTCGGCACACCTGGAGCTGGGGCAGTCCGGATATCCTCCCCATGTTCAAAGAAGGTGCCGTGCCAGGGCGAATTGATGCCGATGTTTACCCGGCAGAATTTGAGGACTACTCGCAAGATGCAACAATGCTTGATACTTGGGTTTTCGACAAGGCCAAGGACTTGTTTGCGTCTGCTCGGCTGAACTCGACTCTCGACGCCCAGCTCCGAGAAGATAAGGTGGTGTTCTTCCTGCACCTACTTGGACTCGACACCACTGGCCACTCATACAGGCCATACTCCAAGGAGTATTTACACAACATTAAAGTTGTCGACAAGGGCGTACAGGAGATTACGGAACTGGTCGAGGACTTCTACGATGATGGCCAAACTGCATTCGTCTTCACTGCCGATCATGGGATAAGTGATTGGGGAAGTCATGGAGATGGCCACCCTGACAACACACGGACTCCTTTGATCGTATGGGGATCTGGCGTAGCAAAGCCGAAGACTTGGAAAAGCGGCATTGCTCCGGGCCATGCAGACGGCTTCTCCTCCGACTGGGGCCTAGATACCATTCAAAGGCATGATGTTGCTCAGGCGGACGTTGCGGCCCTGATGGCATATCTTGTAGGGCTTGAATTTCCCGTTAACTCGGTCGGCGAACTACCTCTGTCATATCTGGCAGCAGGAATGGAAGAGAAAGCATATGCCGCCATGGCAAATACCAAGGAGGTCCTCGAGATGTACACCGTGAAAGAGGCGCAAAAGAGGTCTACGGCAATTCGCTACCGCCCGTATGCCCCATTTGCCGACGAGAAGAGCTCCGTCCACAATCGCTTGTCCGTCATACAGTCAGAAATAGATGGTGGCAAATACGATGATGCTATCGCTCATTGTTCGGAGCTTCTGGATTTGGCCATCCAAGGGTTACGCTATTTACAAACCTATGACTGGCTTTTCTTGAGAGCATTGGTCACTTTGGGCTATCTCGGCTGGATTGCGTATGCCCTGACCACTGTTATCGATCTGCACGTACTGCACAGTGTCTCCACGGCGGATCGGACCACCACAAGCGTGTTTGTGTTCTCATCGCTGCTTGTTGTGCTTTATTCAGCCATGGTTGTGCAGAAATCTCCCTTGACGTATTACGCATATGGAGCGTTTCCCGTCTTTTTCTGGGAGGACGTCTTCGCAAGGAAACAAGCGCTTGCTTCAGGGTACAGGATACTATTTGAAAAGGTTCGGGGTGTCAAAGGCTTTTCATTATTTGCTGTAGAGGTGGTGGTGTTTATGGTCATCCTTCAAGCACTTGTATGCTCCCTGCTCCAGGTTCTACTGCCTCACTTGGACATTCAGTTGACGAGAATTAGGTACAATCATACTTTCACCGAACAATTTTCACCATATGCTACATTCTTGGTGCCGCCTGGCCATTCTCTCAGGGTGCGGAGTTTCTAAAGCAGAACAAAAGTACTGTCGGGGCGTGGGTCATTGGATGTCTTGTGCTAAGTACATTCACACTTCTGCCAGTAATCAAGGTTGAAAACGCAAATACGATCACCATGGGGGGTCTTCTAATGCTAGGTTCTGGCGTGGTCTACCTCATTTTCCAGAAGAGCATCACTTCTCGCTCTCGCTCTCGAGGAGCGGCTTCTGCAAGCTTCGACTACGTCTCTCGCAGTCTCATGGGTGCGCAGGTGGGCCTCATACTGCTCGCCATACTAGTCACTAGGTCTAGTATAGCCTCTTTGCAGGCAAAGCAAGGCTTGCCTTTGGGTAACCAAGTCACTGGATGGCTTGTGCTCATCACCTCGCTTGGTCTTCCGTTCGCGTACAGGATTAGATCGAACAACCATTATCTCCACCGCCTTCTCATCATATTCTTGGCTTTCTCGCCCTCGTTCGTCCTCCTTACGATATCCTATGAAGGGCTCTTCTACTTCGCTTTCTGCGCTACCCTGATGACTTGGGTCCGTCTCGAACACAGCATCTACGTTTTCAACAAAAGCGCATCGGAGTCGTCATCTCCAGCTGCCTCAATCATTTCTGCAACCTCAGCTTCTCCCGCAAGCGTCTACCGAACCCTAACACTCTCCGATGCTCGAATTGCTCTCTTCTTCCTCTTTCTCCTGCAATCGGCCTTCTTCTCTACCGGCA
>Ga0335072_10000835_pt1 | contig 54233 bp, 41 predicted proteins | sample Lox_Sample_21_FD_206725 | JGI IMG/M metagenome (GOLD analysis project Ga0335072, IMG submission 206725) | Soil microbial communities from Loxahatchee National Wildlife Refuge, Florida, United States - Lox_Sample_2.1 | ecosystem: Environmental > Terrestrial > Soil > Wetlands | place: USA...
GATCTTGGGCGAGATTCTGGAAGAGTCTAATTTGGTTGCACAAGCTCTAAAGGAATGGTGCAAAAATTGTGAGCCTGGTGAGCCAGTACATCCTGACAAGTAACGTGAATAGGTACAGCCTATATGTCAACCTGTACCAATTTGCGGGCAAATTCAACCAATGTGCTCAACACTCCTCTCCAGCTCAATGCAGGAAGACGCAACAATGAGTCCGCCCTCTCAACCGAGGGCACGAAATCTCAGCTGCGGTGCATTCCTGAACGTCCAGATACAACTAAAACAGCTCGGGTTGACCTCGTGGATTAATACCATCATGCATTCGCGATTGCGCAGATTGGGGCCGATTCACAGACCTCCTACCAGGACCGAAAGGCAAAACACCACGGCCTTTATAAGATTTCAACTCTCAATTGCAAGTTGACTGCAAACCGGTTGATCCTGTCCTCCAAACCCCCTCCACGCCATCCTGCTCGAAGGAATCCGACCTGCTCACAGGGTCCGCGTTGACTTCATATGGATAGATATTTGGGATCGGGCTGTGACTGTTCGCCCGAGTTTGAGTTCATTCATGAGGTTACCATACTTACCTCAGTCAGGTACAGCTTGATATTCAATACGCCATGGCCCTTTCCAATCTACCTACCATCTTCTACGACTCCGAGCACAAGAGTAAATCCCGTGGAGAAGGCGCAAAGTGTCCATGTACTGATGGCAGCTAAGTATCTTCCGCCGACGATTTCCAATACCTTCTTGCCCTCTCGAATAAGGATCTACCAACAGTACTGTGCGTATCGTACGCCCTAACAGAGGATTTCATTCCTCCTTCGATGCTCGACAGACTGTGCTCTCAATACGACCAGTTAGGAGCCCGCGGCGTTTTAGTCATCTATGCTAGTGGGGACAGTAGACCAGGAAATATATGCCTGGTTTCAAAACGCACCCGAAGCCTCACACCAATTTCCCAGCATCATCCCTTTTCGTCACTTCCGTGGGAGGTACGGCTCGCATTGACCCGGAACGAGCGTGGAGCGGTTCCAGAGGGCAGATTTTTCGCACTTCTTCCCGCGTCTAGTGTGGCAGTCTGCCCAACTTGATGCCTACGTGAAAATACTCCGAGACCGATGGACTGTACAACCCGGGGGCCCGGGCCTTGTCCCCCTGTTGCTGCTCGGACCAGCGGATGCCCATTATCAAGGATGGCAAGCGGCGGAACTTCGTAAGTCTCTACCTCCCAGACTAATCCCCAATAATAGACTCCACTCCAAATATTGGCCCGGACAGCGCAGCCACCACCTGCTGTAATTGCAAACCTGAATGACGCTCGCATGAGCGCCGCCAAGCGGCCTCTCAGCTTCCTCAATCCCTGGCGCTACAGCGACGGCTACAAAGCGGTGACAGACATTGCCGACGACGGCTCAACAGCCTGTAACACAATTATACCCTATACAAGCCGGAATGTGATGGCGGGCTGAGATCCCGCGACCGGATTGGGCACGCCGAATCTCCAAAAGATTGTGCTGTCTACGCTCATCAATTAGAGCATGTGTTTTTGCTGATCTGTCGGTGCCGGCTAAGTATAGATGGTGGCCGCGGCGGCAGTAGATCAAGTTGAAAGCCCAGAAGCTGGAGTTGTGTGTGCTGTTGGCTCCTACCACAACGGCAGATGTTTGAATGTAACTTTGTGAGGAATCTGTTGTATGGCTCGAAGGGCTGCCCTTGCAACCATGAGAAACTTTTCCAATGAAACTATCCTAAGATCCGGGATTCTATGGCCCAGTCCTTAGTAAGCATACTGGACTCTACTTTCGTACTCTGCAATCTGGCGGGATTCTACTATCTACGGCCATTGGGAGATATCAAAGGCGGCCAACAAAGTGGTCATCAGGCAGATTTCATGATTTAGAGATCACCGACGAGACAAATAAATCCAGCGGTTGAGCTTGTTTTCCATTATCGCGATGTTCGCTAAGACCTGAGCAGCGCATTTTTGCAAGCGTATAGCCAATAGGTATGTAGATTTCCAGAACCCATTTTCTTTTTCATGACATACCCGGGCTAGCCTGCATTTCATTTGCGACGCTTTTACAGCTCTGGGAGCCTTCCCCTTCAAAAATTCCACAACGACTTTGCTCAGCGCCGAACGCACTCTCGCTTTGTGAAGAACAGTTATTTGCAGGAGCAGTCGCTAAAGTACTGCACAGTGAGGACAAAGGAAATTGCCTGGCGGCGAAATGAAGAAGATAGGTCCTATGATAGAATTACCAACGTGTTGATTCCCATTCCATCATGGTCCTCGCTGGCCCATGATCGACCTTGGTGTAAGAAATGCTCTCAAAGTGTTTCTGCCTGTGCGCCGTAGCACAAAACTCCACAAATGTCCGCCAGCGCCTTGCGAAAAGTAGAGACAAAGAGAATTGCGCATCAGAACTGCGCATCGCTGTTAAATCGACGGAACAATAAAGGAAAATGTTGTTGCATGGTTTATCAAGAAAAGTTGGAATCAACGCTCAAATGACATCGGACAAATGTCTGCTGGTATCTGAAGGACTGCCTTGTGGCCTAGGCGTAGGTTCTTCTTGAATGTCCACTACTTTGGTCGGTACCGGTGTGACTTCAGGGTCCATGTTAAACTCCTTGGTCACAGCTCCAGGTTTTTGCGGAAATAGAACAGGGGGCGTGATATGGCCACGACTAGATGGCCGATCTTCTGCGTCCGAGCTCGGTGCCGGATGAGACTGTTGTGATACACTCCTTTCAAGCTTCCGGGGCTGAGCAGCAACCAGGGCAGTGGCATCAGGCTCCTCAGGGATCCTGAGACCTCCCATGCGCTGTTCGATAACCTCCAATGACTTTCGTAAAGTCTCCGGCTCTGCCACACTCCCATCTTCTGCATTTGAGACGACACTACCTCGACTGTTGGTTCGCAGCATCTCATAACCAAGCCGAGAACCTTGCCGCACGGTCGCGCCATGGGGCGACCTTGCTCGAATTTTCATGTCCCCGAGTTCCTCATCCTCGTCATCACCTGATTCGGCACTCTTGCCATCGGCACGTTTCTTCTCTAGAGATTCACGCTTGGCCTTGATGTCTTCAGTTGAAGTCTTCCGACGTAGCGTACGGGAGCCAAGTATAGGAGCGGTAGGAAGAGTTGCACTCGCTGGTGCCGACTCTGTGTGGACTAAATGTGGATAGCCTGTCATCAGATAAGGCTTCTTCTCAGTAATGATGTCATGTGAGATGCCCAGACCGCCTAGACCGCCCTTACCACCCCAATCGCCAGTAGCTTGGCGAGATATGATGACAGGGAGATCGTCGGACCTGATAGAATCCATATCACCAAAGAAGCTACTCCCTACAGAGTTTTCTCGACTCGAGCTCTTGTAGGACGAATCTGGCATCGTTGGAGCCATGCTTGAGGCAGCCGAGCTTGGACTGCCTTGATTTTGTTGTGTGTCTAGACGAGGAATCGAAGGTGGGATAGTCAAGGGCGCTGACAATTTGAAATCTTTGGGTGGCGGCTTCCAGGAACAGTACTTGCACAACACTTCCGTGAGTATGGCCAGGGTTGCCGGTTTTTGGATCAGGGTGTCGAATTTGTGAACTTCGGGGAGTTCCTTAAGGTAGCCTGTTACTGCCACAATCGGAGTCCGCGTATTGGCGTTATTCGTGTCTCGCACCATGCGCGCAACATCAATACCGTTGATAACAGGAAGCTTATACTTCATAAAGATAATGTCAAATTGAATCTGACTCACAGCCAGTCTCATCGCTTCCGAACCATTAGATGCAGTTACGGTTCGGCATCGCAGTTTTTCGAATAATCGTTCCATAACCATTTTGGAGACCGGGTGATCTTCACAAATTAGTACATCCAATGGCCGATAAAACGGCCCATCTGTCATGGTGATCTGAGATAGTCTCCTAGAGCTTTGCCTTCTGCGCTGTACTTTCAGCAACGCATTCGCTTGTGGATTGTTTTCATTGTCAGATGAAGAAGGTGAGACTTCTTGTGCAAAGAGCTGGCTCCGTCGCTTATAGTGGCCTGCGATGATGTTGTCACGAGGATTATCTCCTTCTTGTGAACCAACAGTCTGCGAACGTGAGCGAGATACCATGCTGCTTGAGCGTTGAGGAGGTTCCGCTGGCTTGGCGGGTGACATGATTGGAGGGTGCATAGCTTTGACTGGAGACGAGGCGGCTGGTGTCATCATCCCGTTCCCATCTCGTGGTTGTTCGAACATGTTTGAAGGCTGTGCCGAGCTGCTCGACTGTGACGAACTTGAGGTTTTTCTTCTTTCGTGGCTCTGCCTTGTCGAGAACTGGACCAAGAGTGGAGATGACGGCTGGGACGGCCTGCTTGGCGACGACGTCGCGTTGCTTGGCCCTGACGGCGAACCGCGTTGATGGCCTCTATTCATCGATATAGCGCGCTTCAGCGGTATCGGTAACAATGGACTTCCTTCCAAGGAAGGGGAAGGAGTATGTGAGGCTGGCGTATTTGAGGCTGAGACTGCCTGCGAAGAAATGCCCCTTGCCTGCGCTTGCATTGCTTCTTCTCTCATCTTGTTCACAATGTCTTTGTTTGCCTTTTCCAATACAGGCAAATTCTTGAACGTGAAGTTGCCAAAGTCATCAGCAGCTACTGGTTCGCTCAGTCTTCGACTGCGAGTATCTCTTGCAACGTGTGGAGGAATATGCAGAGGCATCAGGCCTCGTTTCATGGAAGTGGAATTAACCTGATTGCGAACGTGCAATAGCGCGTCATGAGGCCTCTTCGTGTACTCGGTCCCACCCGGTGTAACTCCTGCAGGCGATATCTGGTCTTCAAGCTCTTCAGGGAATGATTGAAGAGTAGCACCCCGCGAATCAAAATATTCGGTGTCCTCAGGATTCTCCGGATGCGGGATGAATTGGGCTTCATCCTCCATGAACGTATCCCAATTGATATCTGAAAACCAGGCGTGGGCCTTGATTTCCGCAGCTCCACTCGGGAATTTGTCCTCTGAGTTCGCGCCGAGTCTTTGCCGTGGATCGAGCTGAATCAACTTGTTGATGAGATCTTTTGCCGCATCAGATACCGGATAGTCTGATTCTTCAGGCCACGCAATCTTTCGATTGAGGATGTTCTCGAAGACAGCGTCGGTGCTCTCTGCGTTGAAAGGCGGAAACCCATACAGGAACTCGAACAAAATGCACCCTAGAGACCACCAATCGCTCATCTCGTCTTGGCCGGCTCCCCTAATAGTCTCGGGCGCCAGATAGTCTGGTGTTCCCACAAAGCGCCGTGTGTTGTCTTCAGGGTCAAAAAGCGCCATGGCAGGGGGAAGCATCTGCGATGGTGGTGGCGGTGGAGCCTGCGAGATATTGCTCATGGACTGTGAGAGTGGAAACAGGTCGGGTGACGCGCTGCCCTGGCTGTTCGTTTCCTCCTCAATATTCGCACTACGGTGTGGCATTGGCATGGTGTGTATATCTGCGGCATCATGAATGGAGAAACTTCGAAAAGCGTTATGCAGATCCTGACTGGAGATACTAGTGAGGTCGCTTCGGTGCCCGGAGCTCTTCCTTGAGGGCTCTCGGCTAAGAAAGCCATCCCTATTCAAACTGAAATACGAAGGCTGGTCAAGGCCTGAAGTCAGCGCCGGAGTCATTAACGGTGTCTGATTTGGGGAATGCGTGCCCATAAAGTCGAAAGATGCAGAGCGGGATGAAGTAGTCGATGTCTCTCTAGCGAAAGCGCCTTGTCGCAGGAGATCAGGCGCAGGGCCCTCCTGTCCTTCTGGGCTCTTCAGGACGCGCTTCTGTCGACCAACCAGCCCCATTCTGGAAAGTCCAAAATCGGTCAGTTTCAAATGACCTTTTGAGTCGATCAACAGGTTGTCAGGCTTCAGATCACGATGAACAATGCCGCGGCTGTGCAAGTGCTCGACGCCAAGTACAACCTCTGCAATGTACTTCTTCGCCCAATCTTCCGTGAGGCCTCCCAAAACCTTGACAAGTGAGGCACAGTCCCCTCCATTCAAGTACTCCATGACCAGAAAAAGGTAGTCTTTACTCGAGAAGGTCCAGTACAACTTCGCCACGAAGTCACTTTCGCCCTGCCACATCATGATTGCGCGCTCGGCTTTGACATTGGTGACCTGATTTTTGGCAACCATGTCAGACTTGCGTAGCACCTTGATGGCAAAGTATTCCCCGGTCAGCTTTTTCTTGGAGAGATACACACTCCCAAAGGCACCTTTACTGATAGGTTTAATGATTTCAAAGTCTTTGATCGACGGAGGCTGAACACGCGGTTGAGGTATGTTGACTGACGACAAATGTGGCGATCCGGGAGTTCTGTTATCGGACGAATGAACAGAAGATTGACGGCGATGCTGGTGACCATGCATGGAGTGCGGCATGAACTCGCCTGCAGTCAATAAAGGCGATATGATGGGAGATGGCATACTTTCTCCGCTTGGAAGACGTGGTTTATTCATACGTAGCGGCGACGGCGGAGCCTGCGGATACCTTGCAGGAGACTGTTGCCGACGAGGAGAGCCTGAACTGAGGCCGTGAAGATGGAGACTTCTGCGTTTGTGGTCTCGGGAGCTGGCTGCACGACTCAGCCCATGCTCTGATGCAGGAGAGTCCATTCGCCACGGTGCAGAGCTCAAGGAAGGAAGGCTACCGTCGCTATCGTTCGCTTCGCTCTCAGTATATATAGAGCTTCGCTTGGCTAGGGGCTGTGGCTGCGCCAAAAGAGTACTTCTGTGAGATCTCGGAGTAGGACATTCCATCGGACTGCTTGATCGTGAGGAAATCGCCGTGGACGAAGGCCTGCGTGAATCCATCATTGAGATAGGAATCTCAGAGGGATTCCGGATAGCGGAAGCCATCGATCTCAAGCCAACGTAGGGCTGCGTTTCGGTGGGAGTAGACTCTAAAGCTAGAGGGGGTGGCTCTTTTTCGCCTCCCTCTTCCTCCTCTGTAATCTGCTCTTCTTCAGCTTCGCTCTCGCTGGAGGATAAGGATTCGCCAGCTGCCGCACGCTCGGCCTTTTCTAGCGCCTCAGCAATACAAGCATCCACCTCTGCGATACACTCTTGTCGAATGCGTTCGGAATACTCGATGATAACCCGGTGGCGATGAACGGCTTCGACCTTTGCCCGAGCCAATCTCTCAGTATCCACACTCAGCGCTGTTAATCCTGGTTCGTGCTCGAGGCTTGCGGGTTGCTGCCACTGCAGCACCTGCGAGATGCGGGATTCCGACTGAGGTGACTGTGTCCTGAACTCCTCTTCGGTGTCGCTCTTTGTGTCCTTGATTGCTGGCATGCTGATCTCGAGCGCAGTATCACAAAGATCTAGGATTAGTTCAACGATGCGCGATAAGGGTCTCCGTACTGCGAACGACTTTGCACGAGCATGGCCCAGCCCTGTTGCAGGACTGCGAGATCTTGTGGGCGTTGCCGGATGTGAGGTCGGACCGGACGATGTAGATGAGGAAGGGTTTGATGCCGGTCCAATTGGAAGGCCTTTATACTCAGGAATGGCGCCTAGAGCCGGACTGTTGTCACCAGACCCTGCTCGACTTCTATGTGCATCAAACGCGTCCAGCACCTTGACGATTGCATGGCGGTGCTCTGCAAGGGCTTCCTGGCTCATTTGCACATCTAGCTCAGCCTTGTGCTCTTGTACGCAAAGGTCGGAATGCTTCTCGAACCACCAGGGTACAATTGAGCGCTCGCAGACCCGGCAGAGAATAGGCAGTGGTGGTGGATGGCTAGCAGGATCATTGTCACCTGCTTCCGCAAGCTCAGTGAGATATTTCGCCAAAACTTCAGCTCCAACCCCAAGCGACTCCACCAGAGTCTGTGGCAAAGCAATAGTTATATGGATCGGCTCAGCAGCTGGCTGTAACATCCACATTGTCTACCAGCAGTCAGTGAACAAGACTCACAACAGATCAAAGATTCTCACATGGCTCTCTCCTCCCGAAGTACGATCGTAAACCACAATGCCTTGGCCTTCAAGAGCAAGAATTTCTCCTGGGGGGCCGTCTTCATCGTCGTTCTTTTCTAACTTGTCCCTCTGCTCTTGACGAAGCATGGGGTCAAGGTCCGAATCGGGCCCGACTTTGACGGAGAACCTGACGAACTTGCTCTTTGAATTGGATTGTAGTGATTCGATGGCCCGAGTAAAGACCTCGGGGTCATCTGCAATAAATCTCGATATTGGATTTCCTTTGACACTCTCGAGATCGGTGCCCACGACATCTGTCCATGAAGGACTGACCCAACGGATGGTGCCATCTAGGCTTAGGTCGAGTATTATGTTTTTCGTCTGCTCAGCTGCTTCTTTCAATTCCTTAGAGCCTTCCTGGATATCTTGACTGAATGATCGCTCCATAGCTGGCCCTGGTTGTGGATACCCTACCCCTGCGTGGTGCTTAATGGCAGTGACAGCCGGAGATGTAAGGAAATTGCCGTTTTGGATATTTTGAGCCGTTTCGCGCGGCGTGGTACACATATCATCGGCCCCATCCTGTGCCATTACCGGTCGCACGTGGGTACACTCGGGTGAGGAGGACAGGGAGAAGATGAGGGCGACGCTTGACTCGCAATTTGAAGCCGCCAGAGCTCTGGCGTTGAGAGCGTTGTCTTTCTAGCATCCCATCTGTTGCCCAGGTTGGTGGCCTTTTGTTGAAGACCTCAAGAGGTAGGCTCATGCAAGGGTAGCAAGGCAGGTGAGGATCGGGGCGTGGAGCGGCGTGGGTAGAGGTCGCGAGGAAACGCCAGCACCCACTTTAAAGAGTGCGGTTCTGTTACTGTCACAACATCAACTCTGATATGTCGAGAATCTGTACTTAGAAGTGTAGGAATTTATGCTTTAGATGTTAAGTCTGCTGGCTGTTTTTCTTTTCTCACGCGTACGGGCTCGGAATTAGTTGCAAAGGTGGGGTAGCGTCCCGGGTATGTTTCTCTGCTACGCCTCCCTGTCCCAACACTCCTCTGTGTACAGTTCCTTTTTAATCTGGGCAGCATGAACCGGAAGCTATAACCAAGTATGGTTTGTACCGTCCATTTACGCAAGGACTCTGAAGCCAGCGGATTATATTCACTGAAGGCCCCCGATTAAAGCCTCTCCCGTCATCGCTAAATGTGGGTTTCTTACACAATCAAAGAGCGCCGGCACTTGCTTCCTTAAACCAGGGACCAGAACCAAGGGGAACGATGGACGCCGTTTGAAGTGTGCAAAGTGAAGACGAATAGGATGGATTCGTGCTGTGTCCCGTCCCCTAGCCACTCCAATCACGCTGTGAACTCCGCAGCGCTACTGCAAAACTATTCCATCACGAGGACAAGGATCTACGGTAGCGAGCAGAAATATCTAGGCTATTACCAACAGAATTTGGCCGCGTGCTCTGTAACTAAAAAGGATGCAAGCCTTTCTGCAAAAATATTTGGGCGGGCACGTCACCCGCCACGAAAAACCGATCAGGTACGACTAAACTCGAGGCCTTGCCAAGCACGCGAGTTCGCTGCATGGGGACTGCGAGCACGCCGTCGGGACTGCATGCGCCTTCGACCAAACATGTGGGCACGCCTAATCTTCCCCAGAAGTTAGGGCATGCGTCAATCTGACTGGTCGGGCCATATCGCGGCAGTGAGAACCGTGCATCTGAATGGTCTACGGGACAAGAGAACTTCCATGTGCAACGCGTTGAGTACTCCACAAAGTCGCATTTACTGCAAGGAACAAGGTGTAATGATTTGGATATTTTACTGTTGTTCAGATGTGTGCTACTCTATCACGATCTGCATGTGAACTAAGTCGCTTCCTATTCCGTTCCTATGTCCAGGCTTCTGTCATGTTCATCTTCGCCTTGCAGGCCTTCTCTTTTCTTCTCACAGCTGTCACGTCGCTCCTCAGGCCCTCTCCTTCCTCGATATCCTTCCACACCGTGGCTCGGACCACTCCAATTCAACTGCCCCAGTCCGAGGCGTTGACGTCTCTTGATACATTTGCTTGCTACTCTGCAGCCATGTACCCCTAGTTTCTTTGCTATATGTAGTCTCAGATTCAGTCTACCATTGCGTCGACTTTAGGGTCATAATTGTGAAGCGGCTCAGCTACTACGGATTACCTTTTCCTTAGATTCGCTCTTCCTCCCTTAAACGTTTGCCCGCTGTAATCATGTCGGCCGACCACTCAGCAACGACTGCGGCTTTACAACAGGTCTCGCCCGACAATCATAGCCCGTTGGTTGTCGTGACAGGCTGCATATTCATTTTGTTGACGGCACTGGCGCTTGTGATTCGGTTCATATCAATGTTCAAGCTGGCTTGAGAAGTCAATTTGAGTGACTGGTTCATTGTAGTAGCAATGGCCGGTTGGGCCTGTATTCCAAGTCTCAAGCGGTTCCTCGCCGATCTTCAGAGTGGCGCTATGGCTGTCCAAGTTACCGAAGCATTCGAAATGGGCATATCTTAGAAGGGCTACACAGGAGCAGAGCGTTCAGTAGGGTCGAGGACTGGTCTGGGATCCAAGCTCAACTAGTAAGCTCGGCGCCAAAGAAAGTATAAAGGCTTTAACAAAAAACATCATCCGACGGACGGTTGATTTCACTGGTATGGGAGACTCCAACAGGTTTGGCTGGGCGTGCAAAACCCGAGTCTAGCAAATTGGCGGTTGTTTGAACCAAAGTTTAGCCCTGGGGTAGAGCCCCAACCCCACTCCTTAGAGTCGCGTGAGGTCACGGCGGGTCAGGGGTGAGCACGGAACACATTTTCCTGGACTTGGCGACATTATAACCGCGCTCTCTGGGAGACCCTGAAGTTGTCGCAATAGGATCCAAACAAAGAGTCTCCCATTGCATAAAGCCGAGGCCTTACTGCTAAATCAGTAGTACTAAGAACCTTTCGTTGGCGCTCAGATTTTGTGTCTGGCTGGCCGAACTACGAGGGGCGAGTTCTCTCAAAAAATGACTGACCGAAACTCATTCCAGTTACCCAAACGATGACATATAGCTCCCTAGATGGGCCCCGCTCGTCTCGAAACCGGTACACAGATCCTCCGTCGCTTGTTCAATTACTGTCCGGTAGCATCGTGCGCAAGGCCCAGGGCTTCCGCGGCCGACTGCGAGATGTAGTTGGAGGTCCATCCAGCCCAGATCGGCGAGCGAGGCAGGGGAATTTCCTCAAGCGTATCTTGACGATACCAACACTCTTGATATTACTTTGGGCATGGACTATATGGCGGGGTGAGCGTTCAGTATTCCAAACCAGTGTTGCAGAATGCCGGTGGGATAATTGGGAGCACTGGGTAGATATCTGAGCTCTCATGATCTACTTCTTGTGGCTGACTCCCTCCTGTACAGCCCTCAGACTCGAAACCGCATCACCTCGTCCTGCTTGCTGATCCTCAACTTGTCGACCCTCACACCTATCCCGACCGTCCTTGGCCCTTGTCCATTTTGACAACCCTCCACACAGATCTCTACCTGCGCCGGTCGATGAGACAGATCCGGAGATACCTCGACCCAGACACAATATTCTTTCTGGGCGATCTGTTCGACGGTGGACGCGAATGGGGCACATCGCAGACCTCGTCACCAGAGGATCGCTTCAAAAGATATGGTGAAGATTTCTGGATGAAAGAGTATGAACGCTTCGGCAATCTATTTTTCTCTGGTGCAGGAGATGCCTCTGCGGCCAGCACCTCGGAGCCCCGAGGGAGGAAGATCATTGCCTCTCTACCTGGAAACCATGACCTGGGCTTCGCAACTGGCGTGCAGCTTCCGGTCAAAGATAGATTTGACGCCTATTTCGGCCCCTTGAACCGCGTCGACGTCGTGGGAAATCATACCTTTGTGACACTCGACACCGTATCTCTCAGCGCCATGGACCAAGTAGACCCATTGACTGGCTCATCGGGTTCAGGCGATGGCACTGCCCCAAGCACACCCAACAGCCAAATCTGGAAATCCGCCTTCGACTTCCTCTCAGAGTTCAGATTCATCAAAGAACGGCTGATACGCCACGAACTGCGTAGTCTTGCTGGAGCCCCTGAACAAGCTTACCACATGGGCGCCCTCTCGGGGTTTCTCCCGAATGTTTCCTCGCTACAAAGCGGCATCCTCTCCGTACCTCGTCGCTCCGACATATTTCCACACGCGACTGGCTCTATGTTCCCTACCGTCCTCCTCACGCACGTCCCGCTGTACCGACCTCCGGACACAGACTGTGGTCCAAACCGCGAGCGCGGTCGCGCTATTGCAGTTGCCGCAGGGTATCAGTATCAGAATGTGCTCAAACCGTTGATCTCGAAAGATATTATTGCCAAGTTAGGCGCCGAGGATATCACCCAGGTCTACTCTGGCGATGACCACGATTACTGCGAGATCGAGCACAGCGAGTTCACAGGCCGGATACGGGAGATCACGGTCAAGAGCATGAGTTGGGCAATGGGTGTTAGAAAACCAGGGTTTCTGGCCGTGAGCTTGAATAACCCGGTAGATATTGAACTGGCATCGGTGAAGAACGGCCAGAGCGAGATACCAGCACGGAGCAGAGACACCGTCCAAAATCACCTCTGTCTCCTCCCAGACCAGCTGTCGATCTTCATCCACTACCTCATCATTGTCATCTTCACGGTCGTCGTTCTGGCCATCCGCGCAGGCATCCTCGCTTCCAAGAATTCGGCAGGATCCGCCCATCTAACAACCCATCCCCTCCTCCCCATAACCGAGCTCTCGTCGCCACCTGTAGAGGCGACAGCACGACTTAAAGCATCTTCCTTCTCCTCCGTCTCCGCGCCGCCTCACGAACATAAACACCGCCTCTCAAGCCCCTCAAAACCTGCCCTCTCCCGCTCACAATCCCCCTCCAAGTCCAACTCCAGACCAGGCGCCTACGGCAACCTCCCGCCCTCATCCCGCTCCTCATCGCCATTCAAACCACACCAACAAGATGACTTTGCACCGGCGCCGCACGTTCCTGTCGTTAGTTCCGGTAATGGTGAGGACGCGGACGATTGGGGTATGCCGACCACAAGCCGTCGCCCGCGAAGTAGGAGTAGAAGCGTGGTCGGAGTGTTTGTGTACAGCGTTTGGCAGACTGCGTGGCCAGCTATACTCTTCTATGCATGGATTGTTTGGAATGGATGAGTTTGGGCAGTCGTTGTATCTGATTCACTTCAGCGAGCGATGACAGTCTCAGATTGTATGTAGAAATTGTTTGTACAGTCCGTCTCGCACATACAAAGCAGATAGCAAATATACAGAACAAAATATTCAACGATGGACGCCTGTACCACAGATTCCATGCGCCTGAAAAACACCTGCTTTGCCAATATGGCGCGTGATGGAACTGTCATTCATCCACGCCAATGACAACCGAGATAGAAAATAGGAAGCCGTCCTCCATAGGTGATGAACCATCCCTATCCGTCTGAGAGCTGCTTCCATGCTACTATTCTACAACACAAACAACAATCCAGCGAATCTCCCTAAACAGGCGGCTCGGTGGGGTAGCTAAACAGATCCCATCTGCTCCAGGGCTATAGACGGGGGCGCTGACCGGGGGTGGGGACAGCAAGCCACCGAATCTGGTATCAAAGGCGTGCGCAAAGTCGAGCAATAGATGAGACGGCGTGGTGCCTGGCGTATGGACCGGCTGATAGGGGAAGTAGGCGCTCTGTAGCGCCGTGGCTTCAGACGATGTGGTATGGAGTCCGGAGTGAGCGAGGGCTTGGTCGAGGTGATGAAGTGGATTCATGTATTTGGTTTTTGAGGTCGCTTGCTGCGGGGAAGGAAGCGGAAGTGCATCAGCTACGCACACTGCTTCTCCAAGTACTGGGGCTTCACACCTTTCGATGCGGGCGATGACCACTGGCTGCGTTGCTGGAGAGAGGCGCTCTCTTGTCTGTAGGATGCCTTCTTCGACGAGCGAGCCCGAAAATGGCTTCAGATGCAGGAGATGCCGAAGTTCTGCCCCAGCCAGGCTTCTGGATCCATGCCTTGACCTTTGAATGATTCCTCCAATTGAATAATCATGTAGATAGTCATCTGATCCTCCATACCCCGTAAGTTAATCGTGCCAGTCAACGCCGCTCGCCAACATTCCTCGCTTTGCGCAAAGTCTCCTTGGGCCTCGTAAATCCAAGCCAGCTGCCAAAGCGCATAGATGCATCCCGCATCAGGAAATTCCTTCCCGAGATCTTCCCGGCCTCGTTGCACGGCATCTCGATAGTCAATTTCAGCGAGGTCATAATGCTCTTGCTTGTAATGGAGGTTAGCTAACTGGTGCAGAAGATCCCGTGTGCGCCAGTGAAGCCGACCAAATGCTTCTTCTGACTGCTTCAGAAAACGTAGTCCGTGCGATTTGGCCGCAGCATATTCTCCTTGTTTTCTTAGCGAAATACAATAATGGCCCCTGGTTTCCCAGGCATCATCATCTGCGGGATCAAGATTCTCTCCGAACGCATCCACTAAGACCTCAAAAACTGGGCGGACAGCGTCGGCGAATATCTGTGGCTCCTGCAAGTGATACAAAACAACGGAGATCGGGTGATTGCATCCTAATTTGCGTGCCGAGGCTTTTGTGAAGAATCTCAGAAGATACGTACGAAGAGCAGGAAAAAAGGTCCAGTCATCATTACCGAAGCCATAGAATAGTAGCCTGAATAGACCTTTCGACTGTTGCTCAAGAACTTTGTGGACCATTTCGCAGGCTTCATTTACCATTCGCCAGCCTTGAGCGGACTTTTGCCGTACCAACGCCCCCACGCCATACGTTAGTTTTCCTGCCCACTTGTCAACAAGAACGATTCCACACTCTTCATCTACACCATTTCCAAATAACGACCGGGTAGCTGCACTTCGGGTGTCCGATCGTGTTCCGGAACCAAAGCGTGATTGATGGTAAATCTTCGTTTGTAAAAGGATAAGTTCAATGCGACCAATGCTGGATGCGGTGGAGAACGGCCGCTCGGGGTCAAACAGAGTGTGTGTCAAGCTTTGCGCTGAGGATAACGAGGGGTTTTGTATGCCGTTAACCGCTGCACGTATTACTTGCGCTGTTGCTGCTCCACGGTTCCCAGTAAGGGTTTTAGCCGACGAACTGACATTTCCCTTGTAAGGCGAGTCACTTTGGAGAGCATCACAGATTTCTTCGAGGATCTTCTCTTGCTTGCAAAAGCGGCGGATCCGATCCAATTTTGCGGGTCGATTTCCCAGGGTGAGTGGAGGGATACCTTTACCAGAGTCACGGTGCGCCTTGAAGTCACGCGCAAGTTGCTCCTTCTCCGCCGCTGTATAATACTTCTTGAGTTTCCACTGTGTGATCTTGGTTTTGTACATTTTCTTCCTATCGCCTATTAGCACAACGTGGAATGGGGGCTATAATGAGTCTTTCCATTGGAAGTAGGTTGGGAAGGGGTGATATACGTAGCCTCAAATCCGAACTTCGCTTTCATGATCTTCATGACGTCCGTCAGCTTCATATTTTCTGTGATATATAGCTGCTCGACGAATGGCCGATGATCCTCCCAGTCATCCCGGGTTATCGGTTCCCTTTTGGCACTGCCTCCAAGGCGTGTTTGCTTAGGCGATAACTGAGAAGCTAAATGTGTCGATTTGGCACGTTGAGGACCGCTCAAATTGGGCACGTTGGTGGGCTGGGGTGTGGAGGAAGGTTGTGAAAATTGGCCGGTTGAGTTCACTTGCTGACCTCCCGCCATAGCAGCCCCTCTCATGCTAAAGTTGAGGTTGTCCAAGCCCATAGGGTGATAACGCGCTGCGGTGGCATTCACAGTAGGGTATTTAAGAACGCCCATGCCCGTCACGGCATCATCTATGCTTCGTACCCTTGTTGTGCCACAACTCACCGAAGCTGTTGTGAGGCCAGTGATCGCGCAATTGTAATATGCGTCAAAGTCCGTTGTGGCCAGCTGCAAACAACCAGTGTCGATGCGACCAGCAGTCATCAACTCCAGATCGAAGGCCCAATCCATTGTCGAACCGGGGTTCACAAAGTCGAAGCCAGAGTTAACCGTTTCGGACTCCGTCAATCCAGATTTAGTCTTGTCACCGTCCACGCTACCGACAGTCATGGTATCGAGGTCCTCGGTGCCAAGGTCGGTACTCGGGAAATCCATCCAGCCATCAGCAGCGTCGAAGTTTGTACTCTGCAATTGCAGCGCTTGCGGGTTCACTGTTTCTGGAACCATGTTCCTAGAGCTCATGGCTCTAACACCCGGCGTGGGAGTGCCGGATCTCAAGTTGCAAGGCAAGACGATCGTCTGTCGTACGGCTGTGTGGTTCAGGCAGTGTGCTGCTATGTGTGCAAATGCGGAATCAGTTTCAAAGCATGAAAAAGAGTCAGGAATTGGGAAGCATCAAAATGGCAGGGCCGTCTCTAAATAGTATCTCTGAAGGCTTCATCAAGCAGGTCGAAGGTGCCTGGCCCGCCAATCCTCTCACCCGATTTGCCCGTGCAAAAGTTCCACTAGAGACCCTGGACATGGGCCTAGTCTAAACAGAGCAAGGAGCTTTTGTTTCGCAGCTGGATCTGCCAAGGCTGACCAATGGTAGTGGCAAGATCATTGGGTCATCTTCATGGTGGAATGGAAGTCAGATGGCAATTGTGGATAGGCGATGGATGGTAATTGGTTAGCTTTTGCAAATGACATCGGAACTAACTCGCAATGAGCCAAATCTAAAGTTGCTAGGTCTCCAACTTTGTGCTTGATCGTTTGTACCGTGATCGGCCCTTGAGAGAGGCTAGTGCTTAGCCGTCCAGGCTAGATCTGAGCCTAAACGTCCCACTTGGTGAGAAAAATTTCTGCATTTTTTCTATTGCATTGACTACAGAAATGACTTAAACTTCGTTTCATCCTGATGAATCACTTAAAGAGACGGTCCTCCTTTCAGAGGAAGGGGTTTGGTTATGACAGAGCATCTGTGGCTCTTGATGAGTGGGATTCCGTTAGTCGGCCACTTGAGACAGCATGGACCACCAAATGGCAGCATTTCAATCCCTCACAATGCCTGGCAGGATCAGGCTGCCTAGCTGTTATGGCAATACTAAGACTGTGCGTACCTTATCCCCTCATATGCTATAGAAAATAGAGCTGTGATGACAAAGTTGGCGGTGTATTGTGCAAAAATGCCTGAAAAGTTTCTCGCCAAGTCGTGCGGGACGTTAGAGGCTTAGTTGGTAGGCCGGGCCGTGACAATGGCCACTGCCGCTATGCCATGACGCAACCAGACAGATATACTGTCGTACCAATTCAAATACTCAAAGTTCGATCTCAACCTCCAATAAGCTCATTATACGCAAGGATCTGTGACCAAGAAAGGTCTGCAGACGCCCGATCAGACACCGGCAAAGCCTCCTCGACACAAGCCAGGTGACATCGGTCACACAACTTGATCCCAACCGGCGACCAACAATCACCTGTCCGCAGGGAAGCAAGAGCGTAAGAACCGACCGGAAAACAGGGCAAAGACGATCTCGTCCTCGAATCATGACCTACGATACAAACACTAAGCGTGGGGTTGACAAAAGTTGGACCTCTACTGGGCTGGTGGTCTTAGACTGGGGGATAGCGACAGGTCAGGGTCACGGTCACGCGGAGATACAAAGCTCACAGAGCCTCCTTGGTTAACCTATAGCTGACTGAACATGCTTTGCGTCAGTCTGCCCAGCCACCGATTCGCCAAAAAAGACCAATGCTGTTGATGTATTCCACTACCCATGCATCCGTTTAGAAGTACAACTGAGACGGGTACTGGGCAGTTAGCGGCTGTTGCCTTGCAACGTGTTCATACTCTATGGCAACTCAAGTCACCTGGTCGCGTCTCTCAGCCTTGCGATGTCGATTGCTCTACTACCGGATGCCGAGCCTGTAGAAGGAGGCTTACAGATCTATGGACGCAAGTGGCGAGATGTCTGTCATAAATCTCACCCGCCCTTGAACTCTATCTGGTGGCTTCAAGCCTCAAGTCTTGTCCACCGCACTGTATCAACTTTTTTGAGCCAATTTGGTGCTTTTCGGCTCTACAGTGGATCCTACCATCTTCGGAAGAGGATCACCCAACCAGTGTGACGGGCCGTTTGGAAGTCGCCTGAGCCATGGATCCCCTCGACACGGCAGGCAACCAGAAAGAAGAAGCTGCTCCCAATACCGGAGACGTGATCGACATTGGCGGAAGTCACCTTTCGGACACCTTCAGAGAGATGCTGGGACGAAAGCTGTTGAAGGAAGACAGACCAGGCCAGCGTCTACTACCGTCAGCTTTGTTTTCTGATGACAAAGGTCTGCGCCTTTGGCGCGAACTCACCCGCCTGCCCGACTATTACCAAACAAGGAATGAAATACACTTGCTCGAGCAGTATGGATCAGATATAGCTCAACACATGGCTCCAGGATCTGTCGTACTAGACCTGGGCAGTGGGTAAGTCATGTCTCAGCTTCTCGAAAAACGGGTGGTCCCCAAAATGCAAAGAAATTACTGACTCGTACTCCTTGTGCACCAGGGACGTTCGAAAGATCAAACCCTTCCTCGACAGGCTGGAAGCTATGCGCAAAGATTCTACTTACTATGCTCTCGATCTCTCTAGACCTGCCCTCGAAGAGAACATGAGGCAGCTCGTGCCATCCTACCGCATCGGACATCGCTATGAGTTCGTGCAGTGCTTCGCTCTGTGGGGAACATTCGATGACGCATATTCCTGGGCCAAAAAGATCGTCGACAAACCGCGATGGTTCTGCTCACTGGGTTCCCAATTTGGCAACGATCACTTTGACGATGCAGTCGCATTCCTCTCCAAGTGGGCCCAAATCATGCGTCCTGAAGACCGAATGCTCATCGGCATGGACGGCCACGAAGACAAAGAAGAGATCTGGCGTTCATATCACGACCCGCAAGGCCTCTTTGAAGAATTCATCCGAAACGGTTACGCTCATTCCAACACCGTCCTCGGGAGTTCCTGGTACCGCGATGAAGACTGGGATATCCGCGGTGTCATGCAAGACGACCCGCTCATGCACCGGTGGGTCATTCGGGCTAAGAGAGATGTCATTGACGCTTCCCTCGGACTAGCCTTCGAGCCTGGTGATGAGATTGACTGTTACGAAGCGTTCAAGTATGGCCCAGCGGTGATGCACAGGCAATTCGCTCAGGCCGGCCTGGAGGTGGTGGCTACCTGGAAGGCACCCTCTGCATTGATCTGTAAGTACCACCCAGTACGGACTACCAGGCGATGGTAGCAGATTACCCCTTGCCAAGAATAATGTACACTGACATGACTCGCCTTCCCGGCGTCGAACAGATGAATATTTGCTCAAGGCGTCCCCAGATGGTGCTCCGGCGGCGAACAAGCACTTGGCCAGTGGTTTCTGATGCGGGGGTTTTCAATCGTTGGCAGTTCTGAGTGTTGTTTGATGCTTGAACTCTTTGTTGTCCGGTATTCTTGCTTTCTGATTTTCGGCTCTCTCATGACCTTTCGGTTCTTTTTCTACTTCTACTACTTCAGACAACGATAGCCTTATTTGACAAATCCATACCATAACTCCCTGATACACCTTTCCTGACATGGTACGTGCGTTTGAGAAATGAGTCGAAACGCCTATTGCGATAGTAAGCGATGCGAAAAATTCCACGGTCCGCCTCAATGAATTACCCATGTTGTACAGGAGTGCATATTAGCAAAGATTAATTTCACCGTGCTCTTCCATGAGCTTCGCAACCATGACCTCCCACCAAGCTCGCCTCTGGCCAATGGGATACCGGTCATCATCTGGATCTTCAACCAATTCCTTGTCCATCCACTGCCAGATAAACTGTAGGGCTTTCCAGACCGGTGGGACGCTCTATCGGAAGTGCTTAGCTGATCGCGTACAACAAAACTGGGAAGGGGTTGGAACGTACCGATCTGCAGCCAGCCCCGGTTACTATTGTGTGAAACCAGTTGTGGATGACTTGGCGGTCTTGATCGCGATAGGACACAAGGCCAGCCAAGAAGATTGGGAAGAATGGTGATTGAGAGGTGAACAGGGGTCCAGACGCCGGCATGCGCTCGATACATCGCAAGAGAGGGTCGAGGTTGGTTGCTACGACTGCAGCGGAACGAGGCTTCCTACTACCTTTTTAGTTTCATACACCACAAATTTTCTTCAGAAAGGATGACACTGCTGAAGTAAGGAATGGCTAATTTCTCGAGAGGCAAAGGAAGCGCTGGCAATTTACCGAAAGAATCTGCAGTACAGATATATCTGCGCTGCAGCAACCCAAGCCTCTGCCGTCAGCTCCGTCACCTTTGCTGGACAGTCGACTTTGCCATCCGAATTGAGCTTACACGAATCCAGAAGCGCTTTTCGGGTTTCATAGCCTCCGGAAAGGTCAGAAAATTGATGGAAGTCGATCAACCCCCGTCCAATCTCCTCGGCTCCGTGACGGAGGACCACTGAATCCGGACTCTGGATTGTATGAGCTGGAATCAATCGTAGCTGGGATACAGCTTACATCTTTCATGAGCGCTGCCAGACGCGTGATCTGTGCAAAAGTGTGTAGTATCTTTGGGCAGACTCCTGTGCCTCCATGAATTTTCCGACAGTCTATCTCCGAGCCAGCCAAAAGCCAGGGGTAGGCGGCTTCTGTGTCTTCTATTTTCAAGGGAGTGACGGGCTGAGCGAGGATGTTGACGTAAGCCACCCAATTCGCATTGGAAATCCTGACTCTGTCTCTCTGCGTGTTCTCGATTTTCTGATAGCCGTGGCCTGGATCTGACTTGTCCAGGATGGATTTAGCAAGCCGAGAAGCCGCACGCCATTTCGGTTCACGATGCTTGGGTCCTCGCAACTCCCAATTCACTATCTTCAACGATCGTCAGTTTGGCACTGCTAGAGTCCAGGGGTGTGTCCAAGAGCGATGGAAGCATCTAGATATCATCAAGAACAGGAGAATGGACTGACATCATCAGACATAAGCAAGATCAGTGCTCCAACAACACTATCACCCTTTCCAATCTCATACGTTTCGGGGTCAGAAATTGCCTGGTTGAGTAGCTCAACTGCCCTCAAATAGTGGTTGTTGGCCTTTATTCTGAGGTTCTCACTCAGTGCATAGTCTAGGAAATAGGCCGCTGCCAATGACAATATCGCATGCTTTACGCACGAGCTGCCAATTGCATTGTCAGTTGCCATTCGAGCAATATCTACCAGCCAGAAATTCGTCTGCGGCAGTAATGTTCTACCACCGCAAAAGGCAACTATATCTGTTTCGTTAGGTCAGCAGTGAGGACTTACAGCGACGGATAGATTCGCGAAATGCTCACAGAATTTGAAAAGCTTGCTGTCAAGTGGATCCAGCTTTAGAGCACTTCCAAAGTCGGGCGGCAACCTTGGGATATTGGCCTTGCCGCCTGGCACATGTGGGGGGCTTCGGTGATGCACAGCCATGGTGTTTTGGCAGAAAGTGCTGGGATTGGGTGCAAAATCACTTGCAGCTCGGCTGTCTGAGTTCCGGAATCGCACCTTAACATAGCCATCGACAGTACCATCTTGCGGGAGCACGATCGCTCTCCGCCTAATACAAGGATGGCGATTCGCAGAGTCTTCGGCGAAAGGATTCGGAATGTTTAGATCTACCCGGCGATTCTCCTTCGACGGGGCCGATGGCAAGATCTCTTGGGAGTAGCTTTGTAACAAGCTCTCGTGAGTCTGCCAGCTTGAGCTGGTACCAAGCCACGGTGATTCGTTGGGTCCATCGCTGGCCGTCAGAAAGCTGTAGTCTAGAACATACCTCGTCAAAAAGGGGAAGTCGAATGAAAGGTTAAATACCGCAACCGGCTCACCTCTTTTCTTCTCCTGGTCGAATGATTGACATTGTGTCCCATCGCTACAACATACCGCACCCGGCACTGGTAGCGCATCAAGCGCGAAAAGGGAACCTTGTCTGCAGATGTCTTCTAGATATGACGGGCCATCATCGAAGACGATCTGCTCTTGCAAAGAGCCCTCATCCCGGCTGTGGCGATCTTTTTGACGTTTTCTAAGTGGGTCGATCTGCGACTCCATGTCACATTCCCCCAGGTAGATCCCAGCTAACAGTGGCACGGTCCGTTAAGGATCAAACTCAAAAGTCCGGAGAGATCTGACAAGTCTTTTGTTACTCAAGTTGCCAAATTATCTCGCATTTCGGGTACATGAATCTCCAATGATGAAAGGTGAGACATTTCCCGCACGCTGTCAGTAATGATTGGGCGCATTGGGACAAGCCCCCAATGACCAGCTCCCGCGTGGCTGCGGCGCTGCGCACAACCCCCCCACCCCACAAAGTTCAGCCTTGCATCCCGGGGCCCTTCAATTTCCCATGTGGATTTTCTCTTTTCTCTTTCCTCTTTTCTCTTTTCTCGTGCTCAGGAAAATCACGACAATGTGCTTGCGATGTCGGCAGAGATCCTTACACAATTGTTCCTTGGTGAGACGCAGAACCCATGGCTGGACGAAATACTCCGACAGCAAGTGGCAGACGCTGCAGCCTCGGAGCCAGCTTTGAACCCTTCCGGCTGTCTGTTTACAGACATGGGAGAGTTTCTGGTGCGTGCAACAAATATACTGTCGCGCGTAGCCCATGGCGTAGCTCACGATCAGCATATCGAAATATATACCGAAAAGAAGGTTCGAGAGATGAGAGAAGATCATGACTTCTCGGATTTGAATTCACTAGAATATATGGACAAGAAGCATGCATCTCTAAAGTTCGCTACAGTCGATAGACCACTGTCGTGCTCTGTACTGACCCCGTGGTTAGATCTCTTGCCACGTGTTTGGATAACACTGCGAAAGACCTTTTCAAGTCGTGGGCGGGAGCCCCGAAACCACCAATCGGGCAGCAGCGAATGGATTCAAACTCAGGCTCACTCCTTTTTCCGAGTTTACCTACCATGGCTCCTGCATTCCGTCCGACAGGTGCGGAATCACATTGGCAGTTACAACGAACTTCACCAATGGCCGAACGATCAGTGTCGCTTCCCGATAGAGGTGTCGCGGTTAGAGAGGACAGCAGTGGATCGCCTAGCTCCGACGGATCGAGGCAGACCACGGCATATGATGCCTCAAATCCCCTGTTAGCTCGGGGCAAAGGCCAACACCGTTGTCCCCATGGCAGTGAATGCACGAAGGGTGGATTCCGGAATGGCGAGGTCATCATTTTTGAGAGGAACTCGGCATTTAGGTTAGTTGATATCACGAGTCCAATCTGTGACCCATCCCCTCCAAAACATCAGCTTCTCCTTGCAAGTAACTGACGCGAAGGTGGATAATAAGGGCGCACATGCAGAAGCATGACAAAATGTATAGGTGTGACATTCCTGGCTGCACCAACAGGGAAGGATTTGCGAGAGTGGATCAATTGCAGCGCCATCAGCGTACTGTAGAACATAGATAGCTCTCGAGCTAGGCTCATAAGATGAAGCTCTGGCAACTGAGGGACTAGCCAAGAGTCAATTACGATAGACCTTTCTTGAGAGAGCATGATGCCTTGTTCGCGTATCAAAATAGTTGACAGCAGGCGAATGCGTGGCGATCCACGATAGCTGTGTCAGAGCCATTTTAGACCAGGCACGCTAGAAATCTCCAGGCCAGCTTTTCGTGCGTCAACAGTTGGCAATCTTAACCGACGCGCAGCCCACGCGCAGGCGTTCTTCACTCACGCGCTGTTTACCTAGCACTCTCCCAGCCTATCGAGCGGGATACCTGAGGCCCTCCTCGTGGAGCGGAATGGCGGCCAATGACCCAATACTGATAAGCGTTTGAACTGAAAGAGGAAGGAGGCGGTGTGTTTTCGCCCCTACCTTATTTAGACTGGTAAACAGGTTCGGCAGTAGAGAATGGGAGATTAGGACTCTAAGGCAGAATCGCCGACAAGTGTTGCTAAGAGGTATGAGCCACGGAAGGACGCCTCGCTTGCGATATAGGATTGAAGATGTATCGTAAACTTATAAAACCTAGGTAGAGCCTCTTGGTCAACGAAAAATGCCAAATTTCCTTTCTTAGACAGGAGCTAACATCAGATCGTACACCATGTTACCTGAATTTGCTAAGACGGGCGACGATGCTGCCGAAAGCAACCGATCGAAAATTGCGCTAGGCGTAACGGGCGTGGGTCGTACATATGCTGCGTCGGTGGGCCCAAATCGGAGAAATGCTAGCATGATTTGCAATAGCCACCAAAACGCCTCACATGTCATAGCAGCGGATGTCAGTACTCGCCGTTTTCACCGTCGGACTTCACGAAGGCCCAGGCATGGATACAGAGCTCAAACAAACTCACCAACGGACTCATATCGAGAAGCTCACGTTCGAGCCCATCGCGTGCGACTTCGTCGGGCGGCGAGCGTCCCGTATTCGCTTGAACGATGGGCTGCAGAAAGCCCACAGCATGGTCCAATTACGACCTCTTTACTCAATGATAGGCACGGCACCTGGGTCGATGCCAAGACAGCGCTGCAAAATACGGCAGAGTCTCACCAGAGAAAGACTACCGATCAAGATATCACAGTTAGCCTTGCGGGTTCGTGGGTCAAAACCTTGGAAGGGTAAGTGGCACCCGGGGACGGCAGTGAGAAGACACCTTTTTGTTGATATGTGATGCGTGGGTAAAAGACACTGCTGATTGGACTCATTCAGGCCTCTAGAAGTACCCAATGACGCCACTCATGACCACAAACAGAAGTTGAACGTCTTACCCGGTCAGGTAGTTGGCTGGAGTTGACTGGACCGTCACATCGAGGGTGGTTTTTACCTCCAAGAGCGGCTGAACACGTGGACGAAGGCGCGGGGATTAGAGTATTACTGCCTGTTGGTGGCCGATATTTGGTTTGGATACTTCTGCTGTATCACAAGATTCATGTCTATCAAGTTGACGTAGATGGCGTTGAAGGATAGCTTTCATTCATCTCATCGGCCTTGCGGATCTGATGCTCCTTGAAGACTAGTCAGTAAATTGAGAATGTGCTTCACTTCATGCAGCCAATAATCAAGTGCTTCGATAAGAGAAGCTATAACACCACCACCGAACAAAGAGAGAAGAGAGTTGAGAAAAGAGACAACAAAAAAAATGGAAGATCCTGTGCCTGGCAGAATTGGACGGCGCCCCGAAGTGGAGCAATTAGCCGTACCGGTAGTTGACATTGTTCCGACGGCCCTCTCAACAAAATCCCGTTAAACGCCATGCGACCTTTTTACATATTGGTGTAACGGCCAGGCCAATTGCCCCCATTGGCCAGGTCGTTCTTCAGCAGGTGGCAGGGGATAATTACGCCTGCAAAAAACAGCACCTAAGTCGCATCCCCGCTTAGGCGCGTTACCCCCCCTGGTGAAACCGTCTCACCGACCTTGCCACCAAGATTACTCCACCATAACACGTCCAATGATCTTCTACACGAGCAGAAGATCCAAAAAGTTCGCCTTAATCAACGTTCAAGTATTCAGAATCTTACCTACGAAACTCAAAAAAGTATACGTAAACTATATAGCAGGCACGCAGCAAACATGATCATTATCTACATTTGTGAGTTGCCAGCGATTTGGTGTAGGGAGAGGAGCTGCGTAGGTAGCCTGGCAAGCTCGGGCAGTCCCGGCAGCCCCGGTTGTAGGGCCACTTCTCAAGTGCCGAAAGTTCACCAATAGGCCGGCCCGTTGCCTAACCAAGTAGCCCCTTGCCCAATAGGGCAGGTCATTGACCAAACAGTGTAAAGTTACGGATGAATGACCTGTAGGCAAGCCCCATAGCCAACGGACCAAGTTGGTTGGTACAATAGCGTCGATTTCCTGTTGGCCGAGAGCGATTGTCGGTACTTTGGATCGGAACGACGTTCAAACGTACTTGTAACAATTTACTGGTGATAATTCACCGCCCCTGCTTCGTCTGGTACCGATCAAGGAGCGATGTCGCAGGATAAGAAAAGCAATGTTCCCAGACGCGCACAGTAGAACCCTCTTTACTCGTGATGATAGGTCGTGCAATGGGTTCTGTGCAGGAGACGTACTTGATCGTTGGGGCTGGACTCTTCGGCGCTTCCACGGCCCTCCATTTGAAACGATCAAGTCCCTCAGCGATTGTCACACTACTTGATCGAACTCCCTTTCCTTGCCCATCCGGTGCAGCTCATGACCTTAACAAGATCATTCGTGCAGGCTACGATGACATTTTCTATGTGAAGCTGGCTCTGGAGGCTCTAAAGTTGTGGAGAAGCGACCCAATCTACCAGCCATACTACCATGAGTGTGGCATGCTGTTTTCCGAATACTGGGGAATGGGCCGGGCAGCTTTCGAACATTACAAGACCATTGGGGAGGACTTTGACGCCGAGATGACGACACCCGAAGCTGCCAAGGCTCGATTTCCCATGTTCAGAGACGCAAACTGGGATGACGTGAGAGAGAACTTTTACGACGCCCGGGCTGGCTGGGCTGATGCCGCCCCTTGCCTCCGGAGCCTTATCCAGGCAGCCGTGGAGGAAGGTGTGGCGTACAAAGTGGCGCCTGTCTCCACGATCTCAATTGACCAAGGGACTTGCACTGGTGTACGACTTGAGAATGGCCAAGAACTCAGGGCAGACCATGTCCTTCTCTGCACCGGGGCCCAGACGGCCAAGTTACTTGCTGACAGCGCCCCCGCTGACAAAGAACTCCAGGTTAATGGCAGGCTGGTGGCAGCGGCAGCTGTCACTTGCGCCGCGAAGTTGACTCCCGAACAGATGGAGAAGTTCAAGGACGTGCCAGTATTCTTCAATGGCATGGATCATACACACGGTAATCCCAGCCAACCCATCTTGCATCTTGAGCTAGTCTTGTTAACGGTTCGCGGTGTAATAGGCGAATGCATCCCACCTACATCGGATGGCATGCTAAAATTTACCTATGAGGTTAGCTTCATCAACATGGTCCACCACCAGAAATCCAACCAGGACATCTCCGTTCCTCCAAAGCCTGTCAGCCAAAGCACCTGGAGCCAGGACGTTCCAGAGGGATTGAAGCAGGAGGTCCGTATGGTGATGAGGCACATGTATGGCAAGGAGATAGAAGGCATTGAGCCTGAAGACTACCGAATGTGCTGGTAACAGGCTAACTCGCTTCAATGACCCCCCCTCATATTATGCTTGCTAACCGCAATCTAGGGACTCCGTGACACCGAACCAAGACTTCATCATCAGCCCTCATCCAAAGTGCAATAGGCTCTACATTGCAGCCGGTGGCTCCTTTCACGGTTGGAAGTTTATGCCCAACATTGGAAAGTACGTGGTGCAGATGCTTCGGGGGACGTTGGACGAGGAGAAAATGCGTCGTTGGGCATGGGACCGCGAGAATAGCGGCGCTGCCTGCGTGATGTATATCCCAAAACGTGACTTGAAGGATATACCAGGGTACGATGAGTTGTCTGGTCGCAGGCGCACCGGTTGTTATTTCCTCTAGAAAAAGTTCGGCTTCAAAAAAAGTGCCTTTTTCCCACAATATAGCAAGAGCAGATTTATCTGCTTACACATTCCATGGCATGACCACACGACAAATCGGGCGGGAATTAGTTGAAAACAAGTCACGAATCATTCACATTTGACTGTCGTTGTAGACAGTTATAGGAACAGGTTGGAAAATAATTAGCCCAAACGCCCTGGATAATATGCAGAACAGGAGAAATGATATTTCATAGCTTTTTATCGAGCGGCGGTGTATTCAAGTGCTAGATCCAATTCTCGACTCTATCCCGGACGGCGAAGCGAGCCATGTGATCTCGATCCGGACAATGATTACAAAACTCGCCTTTTAGCTCGTTGAAGCTCTGTATCCCAAATAAAAGGCCTTGTTTCCATGTTGACCCGTATCAGTAGAGCCGTTAGAACACTGGATCTTGATCTCAGAGGTTACTGTGACTTTGAGGCTCGGTGACTCCCTATCTGATACCTAACTCACAACCGGTCGTTACAATTTTCCCGTTCACTCGCGTCCGATCCGATTCACCACACACATACACACACACAAAGTGGTCCACGTCACCAAAAGCCATGTCCTCCCCTCGGCTGAACAGTGGTCGAGATATTTGCAGCCTGGGCCGGATGGACAGTCCTGATAGGCGTATGTGGCCCAGCTGTTCCTCCAGCCTGACTGGCACTGTCATCCGGGATGACCTCGTCCGAACTACTACCACCTCGGTCCATGATCGGTACCAAAGCACCACCAAAGCCGAAAGCGTAAGGTTGACCATTGTCCCAAACAATATCCGCTCGCCCACCTCTGACACCTTGGATGTGACTTGCAGCGTCAAGATTCAGTCTGGACATGGCAGCTCTACTGACAGGTGCTGCGGCCGCGTCGAGCGCGGATGGTCTTTCCTCAACAAGCCGTTCCACTTCTCTTCTGAAGAGAGTTCCGATATTCTTGGATCCGATTCCGTCAATCTTCGACACGACGAGAGTGGTCAGATCGACCATATTCCTCATTACTTCCTTCGACAAAATCTTAGCTGCAGTCCAGGCATCCGTCAGCTCGCCAAGTTCAAGATTTGCATTCTCCTCCAAAAGTTCGTTGATGCCTTTATGAACAAGTGACACTTCGTAGTGTAGCCGGCCGTCATTGACCATTTGCGAAAAGTCTTTCACGAACCCTTGCCCCAGCTTCTTGTCATTCTTATGGAATTGATGGTATAGCGTTTGCACTTCGGTGATCTGGAGCTGGAATTCATGCTTGCCCGGCATGTTGCAGTCATGCAGGGACTTTCGCTTCATGATGAGATTCCGTACCGTCATCTCATTCGTGTCTGAAAGGCGGTAGGTGATGGAGACCTTTCTCAGGCCCGGTGGAATGTAGAGCGACGATACAAAGGTATCAGCAGCTGCTACCACGGCGTCCGAAAATTGGTGGTTCATGACGCCGCCGAAAATGGCACAAGCGTCCCAGATCTGCCCAGGGAAGTGGAGATTGACCATGCCTACTGTTGCCGACGAGGGCCGAATCTCGGATTCTCCGTTCTGATTGACGGCTATCCAAAACTCCTCATTATCCATTGTCTGGCACTGGAACTCGTACGTGACTTCTCTCTCGATAGGTTCGGTTCTGGACCACACGGTAACCGAACCTGGGCTTGGAGACTTCATGTCCAGTATGCGATCGGCATCAGCACCATTGGTGGTGAGCACATTTGTGAAAGAAGCAACCTCAGGGCGTATTCCAAGTCGTGGGTGGAATCTCTGATGCCACTCTTGCAGGTCGATGAACTGATATTGGCCGCCATTGCTTGGGAAGGCGCTGATCACCTGGCCAAATTGAACCTCAAACCTCAACTTGCCACTGAATGCTCTGCCAGCTTCGAAAAGAGGCGTAAGTGAGGCTATCAAGTTGGTCGCCTGCGAGCGCCTGAGGTCATCCTCGGCAGCAGCGGGGTCGGTCTCCGTCATGAGACCGGACTTCTTGAGCGCCTGCCGTTTCCTAGCGGACATGTCTTTGTCCACTTCATCACTTGAGGACATAATTTTGGGAGACGGTTTGTGGGGCTTCCGCGCAACGGAGATCTCGCCATGAGCTTCAGCCTTAGCTTTCGCAATCCTGGCATCTTTTTCCTTCTTGGTCTCTTCCGGCTTCCGCGACTTTCCCTTCTTGCGCGGATTTGGAGCGCCCTGATCCATAGTACGATGGAATCGTCGAGTGCCCACTTCGTCCTCCGCTTGCAGTGTTGCATGGGACGAGGATGTAGCCATGTTTTCAGGAGAGGAGGCTGCTGTTCGTAAATTTGTCGAATTCATCTCTGCTACGGTTGGGAATGTCGGAGGCGGTCGGCGAGATTTTCTAGCAAGCCTTTCTCTTTGAGCCAACAGCTTCTGGAGTTGTTCTTCTTCCATTGCAGCCACGTCGGGCCTCGGGTTAAATGTATTGACGTACAATCGCCCCCTGCCTGAGGAGTTATGAGGAGATCTACCTTCTTCAAGGGGAAAGTTCGGAGGTGGGGTGGCTAAGGGCGAGTTTGCCAGAGGGGTGGATGGTTCCTGAGTGTTGCGCAAAGGCTCGTCGAGCAAATTAGGTGACTGCGGAGAGGCTTCTTCAGGTGATTCGAATCTGTACTCGAATCCTGGAGGTGGCATAATCGGACCGGTAATGGATGTGGGCGATATGTCCACAAGGCTGCCTTCGCTAGAGTAAGAGTGGCTTATGCCACCAGTGGTGCCACGTCCTCGGCTGAAGCCACGACCCCGAGAACGGCCGTGCTGAGTCGGCTGTCCACGACCGAGTTGCCGCCCGCCTCTGGGGGAATTAAAAGAAGGGCTTCGGCCACGTCCGACGCCCCTAGTTTTGGTTTGGCTGCGGTTTCCGCCTTGACCTCCAGTGTCCTGCTTTGTAACGGGTCGGCCGCCGTGAGCATTTTCAGCTTGATTCTGTGTATGTGATGCACCAACTCTAGGCGAAGCTGGAATGCTGACGACTCGTCCTTGGGCCTGAGATTGTGGCCCTGCTCCTCGCACATTGTTTGGACCACCTTTTCCCCTACCACGATAGGCATTGAGGTTGAAGGAGACAGGTAGAAAGGGGCCGGCACCGGTCGGCGAGGGGTCACGACGAGAAGGACTAGAGATTCCCACGGATGCTTCTTTGGCAGTCATAGGAATTGCTTGACTTTCTTTCAGAGTCGCTCTCGTGATCGCAAATGGTGATTCTTCGTTGCTTGAGTCGTCAGAGTCCGCAGTCATCACTCGCCGCCTCCTACCAGTTTTCCTTGGAGGGTTTGCCATTGGCGTTGACGCGTATACCTCGTCAGCAGAAGCATCTGATTTGAATTGTGGCAGTTCTTCAGGTGTGGTCGTGGAGTCCTCTACAACATCCGAGGCATTACCTGCAACATCCTCGCTGCCTTCGAGGATGTTCGAATTGGCTGGTAAAACAAGCGGGTCACTTTCAGTTGGATCGGCGTTGGGTACGGTCACGGTGGGCGCAACCTGCTCATCATCTGAATCTGAATCTTCAGTTGCCAATCTTCGTCGCCTGCCAATCCTGGTCTCATCTTGGGTAATTTCTTTAGGTGGTTCAACCGCGATTTCATTCGGGTTCACTGTTTCTTCGATGCTGTCTGCCCAAGATTCGATTTTTCGAGTCTCGGTCGGTGGCAGAAGAGAGGCAGACGTTGCACTGATGCATGACCCAGGGGCATGCGGAACTAAGGTCTTAGACGGGCTTCTTGAATGTCTTCTTGGCTCCATGTTCTTCCTCCTTCCCAGTGGTTTCGAAGAGAACGCTGCCCAGATGTTGGAGGGACGGTTCTCGACCGAGCCGGACGGATTCTGCAGGTTTTGAGGGATCGAGTGATCGGTCCTGTTGTGTGGCAGGAGGTATCGAAGCTCGCCAACACATTTTCCATCGAGGCGAATTTGACTCTGCTCGCTAACAATAATCCGCTCGTAAGGTCTCTTGTCCCTGATCAGTGGAATTAACTGGATAGCAATGTTCTGTTCGACTTTTGCAAGCATGAGAACATTGTCAACCGCTTTTGATGACTCCTCCGCTCGGTGAGAAGCAAGGAGTGCCTAGCGACGTCAGAAATGCAGTTGAGCGCGCTTCTAATGGCTAGCCTACCTGTAGTCTCTCGAGATTCTTGAGTTTGAAGAGTGCTTGATTGAAGTTCACCCCAGAGATGCCTACGCGGTTGGCCCCATGATCAGGAAAGAAAGAGCAGCCAGTGGCCTCTGCAAGCGAAGTAGCAAGGTCTGTTGTCACCATTGAGATTTTTCCTTTCTCAGGTTTCCAGTATGCGCTTATGTGGCCTGGTTTGTCATATAATTCTGCTTCGTCGCTGCTGCCGTTATCGTTGGAGATGGCAAGCAGTCCCTGATTATGATCTTCTAATTGATCTTCGTCGAGTAGAGGATCTTGAAGAACAGTGCCGTCGAAAGGTCGGATCTTCGGCGACTGATATGGGTCAGGACCTAGTTCCGCTTGCTCATGGATATAAGTCGTAAAATGTGCACTAAACAAAGACACAACTTTATCATCCTGTCGATCGACCATGAATGTGAATGCCTGTGACAGTCTCTTAGCAATAACCAGAGATACGCATGGCTATCCATACCTTATTCGCTTTGTCATAGCTCAGAAATGGGGCATCATCTCCAAGAGAATCCCTGTAAGATGATTAGCGAACGAATCCCTAGTTCGCGAATTTCTAGTGTTGGTGAACAAAGCTGCCTGAATTGAGGTGGTTGATAGCATGTGGAAGATGAGGAGCTCATACTTGAACTGGTCCATGATCTCATTGCACTGCGAAGAAATCAGTCAGCTCTATATGTGGTGGAGGCTGGTGATTCTCTTACTGCAGTGGCGTGAAAGTCGAACAGGGCTCCGAAGAAGACCTTCTTGTTGGTCCCCATACTGGTGAATCCTGTTTGTGGAGGCTCAGTGCTTCGTTCGGCGATCAGTGGACCTGCTTGAGCTGCAAGTGCTCAGACAGAGACGTTCGAGGGTGTCTTGGCCTTAGATTGGTGCTTCGAAATGTTGTGAAGAGACTTAATGACAAAGCGATTCGTCGGACCAACTGGGTGAAAGGGAATATTAAAGCGACGGCGTGCTAGAGCTTATAGTAGCTGAGGAAATGTTTGTTCTCTTGCAGAAGCTGGCGGAAAGTGGGCGGAACCCAAGTGGACAAGAATGAAAGGGAGACAAAAATTCACCACAACGTCGCCTTCTCCAACCGTATATTGATGGATAGACGTATGCAAGGCCCTCCCGCGATTCCGGCATACAATGCAGAAGTTGATTGCAAGGCTTTGAGAAAGTGAAAAAGGCACCGCTCTCGGGCACAATTTCGTCGTCTTCGTGAGGCGTGTGAGAAGTCGCATCTGCCGCAAAATAAACTGGCTTAGCTTCCAATCCGCACAAGCTTGAGATGACGGAGGCACCATCCCAACAACGCAAGTTCTTCGTCAATGAGCCTCGTTACAAGTTTGGGCCATTTTTTGCTCGAGTGGGATGTCCCTCAGATCCACTGAAAGCGGGTTGCCGCTGTGCCGCCGAATTAGTTAGCTCGAAAACCTCAAGATCAGAGAATTATTTCCTACCTTGCCAATTCATCACTTAGATGCTAGCATATTCACATGTTTACATGCAAGAGCACTTGATGTAGCACGAGCCAAGAATATTCCTTAGGTCTCTAGACCTTGTAGTGACGGGGTATGAATATACCATCTCCCTAGCGTGAGATGAGGTCTCCGCAGCGAATTCCTCGAGTGAAACTTCTAATGCCTCGCTTTCAAGAAAAGCAACTGACTTTGCTTGATATAATGCCAATCATAATGTCGTAGCATCATCGTCTATGTCCCATTTTTACAACGCCATCTTACGCCCCTTTCGTGGACTCCGCTTTTGCATATCCCTGTCCTTTGGAACCTCCTTGTCCTTTTGTACCTCTTTATCCACGTTCATCACCCATCGCATTTGCCCGGTGACCTTGGTCATCTCATCCAACTTCGCAGCGATGGCTGAATCGTTCGAGCTTGCATGCTCTCGTATATCTGCAATGGCCTTGTCAATCTCCGTCCGGTAGGCTTTGAAGTTGGCATTGAGTCGTTTTGTGAGTTCCTCCAATTGGCCAATTGTTTGTTTCTGCTGTTCAGCAATGATCTCCAGCTTCCGGCTGCGATCTAGATCGTCTTGTCGGTCTCGGAGGAGGGTTTCAAAATTCTCTTTCATCCGATCCAAAGCCCCCTGGTGTCTATCATGGTCCAGCTTGCGGCATGACACCATTGCCTCATACTCTGATTCTTTCTGAGCAGTAATTGACCTTGCCTGACTCGCCTGGTCCCTCCACTCTTCCTCACTTCGCCTCGCAGCTTCTGCGGTCTGTTGCGCAATAGCTGTCTTGTGCTTCTCTCTTTTCAACTCTTCCTTGAACTCTTCGACCTGCCTCTCTTTACGAGCTAACTGCCGTAGATTTGCTTCGTGTGATTGCTCGTAGTTGTTATTCCGATCTTGGAGGTACTGGTTGCGTGTCTGGAGTGCTTCGTTGGTCTTCTCCGATTCCTCGAAGCGGACTTTGAGGAGCTGTTTCTCCCGATTTAAGCGATCAATGTCGACTTGTAACCGTTCAATCACTCGTCCTGATTTTCCAGTGCTGGCATGACCGACGGCCGAGGACCATGGTTGAGGTTCAGGGGATGGTGACGCCTCAGAATGGCTGAACAGGCCTGCCACTGAATGTTAGTGAGCACTGGAGTTGACAAGATCAGGAATGACGCACTCCTTCGCGGGACAGGTGGTGTGTCCTTGAGTGAACCATTCCGCAACCTTTCTGGAGAATTCTGCTCTTTGAACAGCCCATCCACTTGTTCCATATTCAATCGCACTTCAGCATTATCTAGTGAAACTTTTGGTGGATCTGAATTTGATTGCGCAATTAGCATTTTTCCTTTTTCGTACAGAGACGAGTACTGTCATAGTGAAGCGGTTCTCGGATGATAAAAGTGACATACCAATGGGGTTATCCAGCTTCCATGCCAGGATGTGGATGACTTCACGAGGTGAGGCTGACTCCGATCTTGATCGACTCTTCATAGCATGGGCTAATGGGTTCCGAGGGTTGTTGTAGGTAGTGTAAGTGAATAATCCGTCAATCTGAACCTGCGGCGGTGAGACTGGTAAGAATAGGAGTTGGGGCCAGAAAGGAAAAAGGCCTTCGCACAGTGCGGAATGGTTTATGTACTGCTGAGAAGAGCTCTAGAACTGCAATTGCAGCGCATGGTTGATTCTCATGATGGCAGTGATATGAAGGCTGAACACGGGACTGTGTGCACTGGCTTGTTGTGAATTTGAACAAAGATGCCTGGGCCAGCACGAGCACGAACTAGAGAGTCGGCATCCAATGACGCCCAGCTTGTTTGAGACGCGAGTATGCAGGTACGGGGCTGACGCGTGTCAGCGGCCCGAGGGACCTAACTAGTGATTGCCGAAATGAACACTTAAGATCCTGGTCTGTCGGTTCCCCGGTTTTCCGTGGTGTCCGAAGACAACCGACAACGCATTGGAAGCATCAATGATATTGGATTTATTCATTCATTCAATGACTGTTAAAGCTACCACGTTCTGCACAACCTTTCCTCCAACCAGCAGATTTCTCAGAAGAGATGTTACGATGTTTTGACAAGGTCAAGTTGTCTGAGATGGCAACAAATTGCCGCCATTGGACAGTGATTTTGTAGACATTGCAATTTTTCAAACGAAGAAGGTCGCCACGAATGCTGCAAGCAGGAAATTGCCAGGGCAGAGAAGCTGTGAGGCTGCACCAGCAGGAGCAGTTGTAGATCGTGCGACGGTACTAGCAGCAGTCGAGGTGGGGGTCGTAGTTGCGCTTGTAACTAACGGTCCTGAAGGTGACAGGCTTGTCCAGGAGAGCGTGGCGGAGCTGAACGTTGTGTTACGTGGCATGGTCAAGCTTGTACCCATACTAGCAGCAGTGCCCATTGACGGCGAGCTTGTCATATTCATTGAACTTGTGGCAGTTGCGGTTGATGTTTGTGTAGTGGAGTATGCGATGCTTGACGATCCTGTCCCACCAACGAGAGAGAAGAGGCCAGAGTAATTGATCTCAGACTGGCCTTGAGTGATCTGAAGTGCATAGTCGCTAGCGATTGCGAGGGAGTTGGATACGTCCCATTCGTAGGAGTAGCCACTGGCATCGCCTGACCGGAACGTCAATGTTGGAGGTAGTCATAGGATATCTCTGTAGACTTACTCGTCAAGGTGGAGATGGTCTCAAGGTTGGCCGGGTTGCCTTTGCGCAGAATGATTGTAACGGGCTACAAATAGTACACAGTCAGGATCAAGATGACGGTAAGGAGTGGATGCATCGCGCAATCGACTGACTGAAATGCCATCACCACCAGCCCATGTGATGTTATAAGATGACCCTGCAACCACTACAGCAGGAACAGACGTGAAAGCAATCTGAGGCGTTTGTGCGATCGTTGTAGCGACGTAGACAGCGCATACCAGGATTGTGCTGAAGAAGCACATTGCGCCGAAGAGGAAATATAAAGAGGGACAAGTGCCAACACAGACACGTCTGAAAGAGTGCAATGCCTCAGACCCAAGGTTGATGTAAAAGAGACCGAGGAATGAAGAGTTTGTGACGAAGAGTCGCCGAGTCTGCCTCGGAATGCTGGTATCCAGCGTAAATAAACACATCCACGAAATTGCAGCATTTCCAACCAGCCCGGAGCACTAAGAGGCCCAGGAACTTCATTAACCCTGCATCCGAAGCCAATGGACATTGAAAATCACGCTTCCCAATGACGCACTACCTTTAAGCACAATGCCAACAAGATCAAGATCCCGGGCTACGATCTCGATAGAGTGATTGTTGCGCTTCAGCCTCGGCCACGATTCACATCGTTTGCTACCATGATTTCGAGAGAGCAAATTTTATTCCCTTGATGAGATTTATACTGGCGACTTGACCGATCAGGTTATATTGATTCCGTTCAGGTAACAGGTAATGTTCCCATAATCTTGATTCAATACAGAGAGCCGGAATGGAAAAAAACCACGAAATACTCGTTAGGTGACATGAATTATTTCAGGACTTGCCATTACAAAGACCATGTCCAAACCCACCACGTTTGCCCTGAGTAGCCTCAACGTAGTATTGTGTTTCGCCGTAAATAGGAAACTCGACTTGCGTGGCTGCTGATCGGACCTGCCTGCTGCCCACTGCTATGGACAGGTCTGCAAGTGAATCAATATTGATCTCGCAACCGTCAGCAGCTCGAGCGCGCCAATTGAGGCTTTGGGCGAGCAGCGGAAGTACGGAAACCGGTGTCAGGTCAAAGAGGAGCCCACGCGCAACGCCGGCCGCTAGCGTATGTGTCAAAGAAATTTTACCTTGTTGTAGTCCGGCAGGGAAGCCTTGAGGGTAGAGCAGCGACACATTCACCGCAATGAATTGACCATGGCTACCGATAAGGTTTGGTGCTGCAGACCAGGCATTCGGATCAGCTGGAGGATCTCCGATAAAGAAGTGTATGGTGAAAGCCATTGGGAAGGCGAATCGCTGTAACTGAATGTTGATAGACCATTGTATGTCGAGGTTATTGACTCCAAGCTGTTTTGAGAGTTCGAAGGCAACGTAGCTGAAGCCTTCGGCTACGTTTGCCTTCCTTGACACAATCATACCAGTTTCCCCAATCGTAGTTTTGTTTCCTGCATACGGATTATACAGAGCATTGACAATTGCCCGAACACTAACAGCAAGGCCCGACAAACTAATGTTCCAATCCACGATTTCAGGATATGTGTACCCGAACGGTCGAGTGGAGCGAGCTGTATCAGAGGTGTAGAAGGTGGAGCCATTGTCAGAATGGAAGGGTGCAAGTGCTAGACAGTCAACACTATTCGGCAACGAAATGCCCAGAATAAGATCACTTTACCTGAAGAGGCTGTGTCAATGGACCCTGGAGCTTCGAAGTACGTTCCGAATATGTCCTCCGCAGGCTCCACCCATGTGTTGGGGTTCAGGATTTGCCACATGGCAAAGAGACGGTCGACATTCCTGCTGGGATTAGCTGACTGTCTTTGGAACTCGACAAAGGCATGCTACCTTACGCATGATGCAACCAGAACACAGGATCGAACGCAGCGACCTCGGGATAGACCATGTGTCCTTGATTCCCTCCGACAAAATTATGGATTCCGTTGTGGATGTTTTCGATGTTGTTTGTAGAGTTGGTAAGTCCACCAAAGGTTTGTGCAAGCGAATGAGGTGTAGTTGGATGGTGTGGTTAAGAGCTGGTATGTCAAAGAGAGGATTCTGTCAATTTAGCCAATCTTGAACAATTCGGTCAGAAAGAGGAAGTCTTACGTGGGTGCATTGGCCAAAAAATCTAGGTTTGCATCAGTATTGTTGCTTTGGTATTGGTCAGCATTCCAGTGCCGAACGGTCCATTGAAAATTTGCCATCTGGTGCTTGTAAGTCAACCAGTCTTCATTGAAGGATGGAGACTTACCGGATCGCATCCGTCTGAAAGGTGTAATTAAACAGCGGATTGTCCATCTCATGAAAGCCATCAGGTGTATTGACCGTAATGCTCCTGGTCGTCACGACCTCTGGCAAAGCCGGCGTTGCTGCCCAATCCCAGTATGGTACGCGTAAGGTACTTGCAGCAGCAATGTAGTCCTCTCGCTGGCTGAGAGGGTATTTTTGAGCAATAGTTTGTGCGTTGGACCATAGCACTTGCTGGGAGGGGACTTGGAGTTAGCGAGACGCATCCCTCGGAGTAGGGGTCCCTAGTTGCTGTGGTGACTGACTTCAAAAAGCGCAACATATGGCCGGTGCCATGTCGGAAATGGTACAGCGGCATGCATACAGTATCCAGGCATGCCTTGAGTGCCATTCACTCCGTCCCAGGGGATGTGCGGATACCCATGGATTCCTATGGTGCATCGATTGCATTAGCTCGGGAACCTCTACTGTGGCACAAAGGGCTGTGAGCCGTGGGGGAGTTACCGGCGATTTGGAAGTATGAAAGAGGGTCGCTCTGATTAGTCTGCTGCAGCTGACGAAGAGAGAGGATGTAGAGATCCCACGCCGCGCCAGAGGCCGCAAACACATTGATTTCCTGTCGAAAAGGACGTTCGCCAGTAACACTGTTAACTCCAGCAGAGACACCAGTGATCGCGTAAGCTATGGCTCGGAACCTGAACAGTGCAAGAAGGGTGCAAAGAATTGTGAGCATCTTCGGCCTCTTGTATGGGTGTGAAATAGTGGTTCTTCAAATGAGTAACTTTCGCAAGCCAGCAACGAAGATATGGATTTCAGGAGACAAATGAGTAGGCTGCAATTGACGAGAGAGAGGATGTTTGAGAGAAACTACATCTGGCAACCAGACGGGCACCCGCCTGACCTACGTGTCTCTAACGGACATTCACATTTTGACCAAGTTGCCGGTTGCACAGGTAGACTATCAAGATGGGGTACGGCTCGACAGCATAGTTTGGAAGTGGCAGCTTGACTGCCGCAGTATTCACGACGGCAAGCACTTTGATCTGGTGTGCACAATTCGTCTCTTGTTTGAGACAGGGTCATCCGGCAAGCTGTCGTTGTAAGCAACTTCTCCGCCCAGTAATGACTTCTTTATGCTTACACAGCAGAACTGAGCTGCAGCATGACGTTGCATGAATTTCTCGAGCTCGTTCAGAATACCTTGGTGACATAGGTTACATGAGAGGATAGAGACGTCACGTAGAGTCCTGTCCGACAACGAGTGGATAGCAACATTGCCGTAAATAGGTCCAGATCTATGCGTCCCACGCACTGGATGCAGGCCACGTGAAGTCAATTCAAATATGAGTATCTGCATCATTTCCAATCAGCCTTTCATGCCGGGGAAAACATTTCAGCTGCTGTTTGAGAGAGCCCGTTTCGGATTCTACGCCTTATTTCGCATTCACGAGTTGATACTTTTTGGAATATTGGGAGGATGTGGGGATTCAAATGAAAGTAGTATTGAGATATGACAGGTATCTTAGGATCTTGGGATCTTGGGATCTTGGGATCTTGAGATCTTGCTCTGCAGTCCATTGTTCTCGAGTTCTAATTGCGAAGTGAGCGATTTAGGGCCCTGGAAAAATTGAGGGAAATCCCTTTTTTCGCCGCGGCTTCCGAGACGCGTTTAGGAAAGGCCCTCCGAGAAAAGCAAAAAGGATTTGTACCTCATCCTCTCCGACTTCTACTACATACGAGCAACCTACAGCTTCCTCCACAGCAACAGACACCCCGTCGAAAATGTCTTCTTCAAGCACACTGCTCTCTCACCACGAGAGAATGGTGCAGTACGCGCCGACCCCTCCTCTACACAAAATGAACCCTGTTCAGAGATACCTACACAAGGGTGCCCTCGAATCGTGGGACTGGGTTCGCCTTGCTCTCATCGTCATTGCCTACATTTTGCTCCGCCCTTCCATTGAGTGGTTGATGAAGAAATACTTCGACGCCGACCCCTTCAAGACTTCCCAAGATGCGGGACATGCTGCAAAGGCAAAGGCCAAGGTCAGCCCGAATGTCATCCGAGGTGCCACAGCGAAAGCGGAGCAGGAAGATCATCTATCACCACCAAGTGCGACCGCTTCCGGCACAGAGACAACTGCAAATGACGATATGAGTGGCAGGAGAGGCAAAGGAAAATCCGAATTCACTGCAAAAACATTAGAGCAGCAGCTTCTAGATTGGGATGACATGCAGGGGATCCAACCGGCCGAGGGTCCAAAAGGAGATGTGTCGGAATGGGTAAAGACGTGGGATGGTGACGAGGCACCCATGTAGAAGCCCCCTTCTACAACTACTTTCTTCTTAAGGCGGGCCATAGCGAAAACGTTAAATGCCGGCGAAGCCACTTATCATGCTACAATTTTGAACAAGGATGAGACAGGTCTCCCCGCATATCATCGGTCTTGGTCTCACTCGTCTGTAAGACAATTTGGACCTCAAAATCTGCCCCATCCCCCCGACAGTGCAGCTTCGCGGGGAGAATTACTATATTCGTCAAGACTGATAGGATCTCCAGGCGAGGCGGCGGAGACGTCGGCGACCCCATTCCCCCACTTGACATTTCGAGCTTTGATCATGGACTCCCAATTCAATTTTGACTTTCGCTGTGCTGTACAACCTACGCTCGTTATCTATTTGCAAAACTTCATATTTCGGGTCCCGCAAGTAGCGTCTCCAGTCCCCAAAATCCTGTCTCCCCATACCCTTTCACTGCATATCTCTCTCCACATCTGTTAGTATGGCAACGACAGTCCTTCCCCCAGTGTCCCATTCTAGCGTATTCACATCCCTACCCGAACATATTCAAGCAAACCAGGGCCGCGTTGCACAGCCACAGCTGGGTTGGCTCCGGCCAACCACTGTAGATACACCTCTGGAAGAGATGCGCCGCCGCCTAGATCAAGACGACTACCTCTACGTCAAAGGCCTCATCCCGCGTTCGGTGGCCCTCCAAATGCGCGAACATTACTTCTCACAGTACGCTGGGACAGCCCTCCTCGACCCCACAAAACCCTTCGTCGATGGCATCTTCAACCCCTCCGAGCCGGCCTCCGCACACAAGGGCATCGGAGGCGGTTCCACGGAAGGTGAAGACCTCCAACGCCTTCGCGGTGCCCACACCACTCCCAACTATCTCACCTTTCTCAAAACCCCACAACTGCGGCAGATGGTCCGCGACCTGATGGGCTGGGACGAGGAAGTGTTGCTGCAGCGGACAATGCTAAGACACAACGTGCCAGGCGGCGAGAGCACAGGCGTACACTATGACAAGCTGTTCCTGAGGGGAGGCGATGCATTTTTCCTCACAGCCTGGGTGGCAATTGGCGATATCAAGCCTATGGGCGGTGGACTGATCTACCTCGAGAACAGCACCAAGCTGGGCCAGGCTATCGAAGACGACTTCACACGCCGAGCGGAGCATTTCACGCCTGAGGAAAAGATCAGCGCGTTTAATGCGAATATGACGAGTATTGGGATCCTGTCGAACCATCCGCAGGAGTTCGAGGAGGCACACCGGCATATTGCGGAGCGTGCCGGATTGGCTGGGATGGAGTATAAGTGGTTAATTGCAAACTATGAGGCGGGGGACGTGGTGTTTCATCATCCGTGTAGTGTCCATGCGAGCTGTTCCAATGAGGATCCGGAGGGAAGGATAAGGTTGAGTACCGACTTGAGGTTTTATGACAGGAAGGATTGGGATGCTGGGACATGTGATGAACGGTGGATGAAGGTGTGGGATATTGGGGATGGGCTTTGATTGCTTCTGGGGACGTGACAGCCTTGCCCAAGGTTAGGGAGTAATTTAGAGAAACAAATGCGACTATGATTTTGTTCGCCCAAACTCATCGTATATCCCCGAAAATGTCCCGCGATTCCGCAGTTCCACATCTCAATTCATAACAACTCTATCCAAGCAATCCTGCACGTCTGGATCAGCTCAGGCGCACCATCAACCTCGCTCCAATCACAGGCTTTTGGCTCATCCCAGAGGAGCCCGAGACTTGACCCTTCCTCTCCAAGAACCCTTCGACAGCGTCGTGCTTCATCCCTAAATCTTTCACATCGCGGTTGTCCGTCGGCTTCACATGATTCTTACCCGCCCCGCTTTAGGACCGCCAACGAAATCCATTCAAACCTTCCCCCCAGGGCAGACGAACTACTGGCTGTCGGTCGGTACCCTCTCTGCTAGTTTCATGCACAATCCCCATTCTCGTTATCGATTCACCGCCTCTTTGGGCCTTGCACTTGCAAGCATCTTGCTCCCATCGTGCGGCCGATTGGCTGCTGGTGAGTACCTGGGCCGTTGTGAGGATCTCTTTGGTTCGTAGTAAGCGTACATCCTACGGAGGACAGTTCACGTGGGACGCTGCATCGTCCCTTTTCCCGCTCGGAGCTCGGGTCACCGTCGGCTAAAGTCAGGGTCCCCGAGTCGGCGTTCTGGCTATCCAGGATCTTCGAGCTTGTCCTTCGCTGAAATAGCAAGAAGAGGCATCAAGATCAGGACTCTGATCTGCGGGGAAGATTGAGGAAAGTTACTCATCGCTGGTAGGGTTTATAGTTGATCGTCTCTGGACAGTGGTGAAGCGGTCTGAGGTTCACTAACAATTTGCGGAGGAATGTCAGCGGCAAACTGAGCGGCTTTGGGCTCGCATGACACTGGTTTTGTTGATGCATGTCCTCAATTTGCTGTTCCGGCGGTGATGTCGTTTGCGAGTGAGTTACTTAGGGATATTCCGCGATCGATTGATTTAAACGGAGATTGGTGGCTATGAAGAGCGGCTTGAGGATTAGGAATTGAAGCAGGTTTGAGCTCGCCGCAAGTGTAGAGTCAAAACGCAGGACCAGTAGTTTGATTACAGGTATTAACCTTCTCCCCGGCCTCGCTGGAAGGCCTGAATATGCCGCAGTGTTAGCCTAACATCGGCTAAATTTAATTTGATTTGTGAGTTGATGAAAAGCCCTAAAAGATTTTGTTCGTGCGCAGGAAACCCTTTCAATATGCATCTGGCAGTAGATATGGATGTCCCGACTCCGCCAATACCCATACGAAATGATCCTTGGAGATTGAGCTGAGTAGAGCATGCTCTTCACACGAGGCCCGAGGTGGAAGATTCGAGATGGATGAATATTGCTTGATCAGGTCTGTTGCTTCAGCGTCTCGATCCTGTACCATTAGGCATTTGTACAAATCGAGGACATAGACAAGGATGTTCTCTGGGGCGATGTTTCGACTACCTAGCCCCGCAGTCATTGCTAGCCGTGCCCATGCCTCGGCGATGGTAAACCGCTTTGCTTGGAAAGCTATGCTGACGAGGTCGTGCACTGTGCAGAGGGCTAGATCGTCGAGGTCATTCCGTTTGTCCGTGCTGTTTTCAACAAACCGTACGACTTTGCGGTACATCTTCTCTGCGTCCTCGTACTGTTCTTGGTATCGGTAAAGGTGCCCTAGCCTCCTCATGCAACGCCTTGTCTGGGGATCGTAGCCGCCATACATCTGCGCGCTGTGCCTGAGCATGGAATTAACGCCTTCTTTCGCCGTCTCAAACTCATTCTGTCGCCGAAAGACCTTGCAAAGACCGCGCTCCGTCTGGATGACATCAGGATGCATCCGTCCCAACGCTTGCTTGTAAATACACAGTATAACCCTCAGGGCTGGCCCACTTAGATCTCTCAAACCACCTTCGACGGCCAGGTGTCGAAGCACAAGAGCGAGTGGGTGATTGGCTCCAAGGGTAAGAGTAGCCATCTTCCAAAGAAACCGCAAGATGTGCAAGCGTAGGCCTTCGAATTCGTCCCATTTGCGACTGCCAAAATGATTGTATAGGTTGGTAAAAAAGTTTCTTGAAGGGTGCTCCAGGACACCTCTTGTCATTTCGCATCCTTCGTTGACTAGCTTCCATCCCATAGTGGACTCCTTTCGTTTGAGCATCACTACAGCCAGGTAGAACTTGTACCATAGTCCTTGGTCATCTCCTATCTCCAGATAAGCTGATGAGTGCGAGGAGAGATCCTTTGCAGTTTGGTCCGTCTCTTTAAGGACTGGCATCTGCTGGTACTGCTGCGATTGCCAGTCAGCATAGACTTTAGTTTGCAAGAGAACAAACTCTATCATCCCGTTAATAGACATTGTCGACATGGGTCTTGCCGGTTCAGAGTCCGGGGCTGGAACCTGGCAAATTTCACGATCGTCAGATGTCATGTTAAGATCCAAAGGCAAATGTTCGGTTTCTGAGTCGTGCGAACCCGAATCTTTCCATTCCATCTTGTTGTTGTTTTCGCCACCAACAAGATACGCGATCTTTGGGCTCATTGCTGCATTGTCATGGTCGCCACCGTCCCCTGCGTTCATCATCGGATTTTCATGTACTTCCCAAGATGCACAACCTCCTTGCTGCAGCCAATTTTCGCAACTTAATTTCAAGGACGTACGGATCACGTCCAATAGCTCATGGGCTTCTTTCCAGCTCTCTCGGAGTATGCGGCCGGGAAGGTCATTGTATAGATGAAGAGCGAGAGATTGTGCCCGATCGACAGCGACTGGTTCTGCGTAGTAAGGACTTGGAATCTCCTTAGCGTTTGGGAACATCTTCATATGCCACATAGTTAGTGATAGCTTTTCAGCTGGGAGCAGAAGAGCTATTGCAAGAAACAGCCAATAGGCACGTTCTCGGCAAAGCGCCTAAGAGCAGCGAGCAATTGTGGAGGATGCTATAGATCCACAGTAGCCTCAGAAATAGCACTGGGAAATTATACAGCTTCCCTCTTCTGCGTTACTCGTTGAACCTATGGAGACAACTAGAAAGCGAGCCAGGGGGACGATGGTCTCTTGAAGGACTAGAGAAATCATACTTGATAACATGCGGCAGGGGAAACTTACCATCAGGAAGATACTAGTCCACCGTTCTTCCTCAGTTGACCCTCGACTCTTTCGTTTCAATTCTTGCCGCACCGTTGATGGAGCTAGCCGTAGCTCATCGTCATGCGCTCGTGTTAGATGTTCTTTCAGCCTATGAGTAGAATCCCAGCCTGGTCCGGAACAAGTCCGAAACCTTCTTGCAAGTTGGGTATCTGCATTGTGTGGACTGTAACGAGTTGGATCGTATTTGTAGAACGGACAAGCAAAAGCCCGAGCCCTCTTAGTGGAAAGTATCTGTCGCTTGTAACTAGCCAAGGGGGGTGCCGAGGCGTCAGCTAGGCATGACCGGGTTCCGCTATTTGTTGTGATGTGTGCTCCTTGGGGGGTTACCTGTGCAAAAGCAGAAACAGCGCTCTGAAGTTCAGGTGTGCTCCCGCCGCTAGCAACACAATGCACCGGCTTTACACCTCCTGGAGAACTTATACTAGTAGAGCGTGCTTCGTGACTAGTAGTGCAGCGACAACAAATCCCAATTTCAGTTACGGAGCCGCCTGATTTGCAGCATGGCATTGAACGGTCTAGGTCCGTGGAACATAGCTCTTTCTTATCGATTTGTGTGGCAGACGCTGCACTTGTCCTGAACGGTCGAGGACTGAAGTGTGATCCAGACCGATTTGTCCCTCTTCTTCTGATTCTTTTCGATGACAGGATCGTATGTGCGGGGGACCTGGGAGTCTTGTCCCTTTGCAGGAGGCTTCGTTGGCTGATGTGCGTGGACCGGCGCGATTCGGGCTTGGGTTCGAACTTCATGGTTCGACTATTGTAGACGCCAAAGCCCTGACTTGGCCTCTACCTTACAATCTTGGGGTCAGCTCACGGGTATTAGGAGCCAAGACAGATTCAACGAACATAGTTTGCAACTCGTGCAGCCTGGTCACTTTCCTCAGAAATCCCCGGTATTAGGCGTCAACGCGAATGGAAGCCTTGCCGCCGGTCCTGTTGCTGGTGTTTGGGGGTCATTCGAACTTCAGTCTTCGATCTTGGCTAAAGAAAAGCGCTGCACAAACATGGTGCAGGTGGTCCTACTCGACACGGAGGCCAATATTCCGAAGTACAGAATAACCACGACCAACTACACTCCCAAGCGGTCGGTCGATATGACGCCCCCGCCCTCCGCTCCTGCGGGAAGTGGGGTTGATCCTGGGGCGAAGGACCGAGTTTTTGTCATTACAGCTCTGAAACGCAAAGGCAACGACCACGACTTAGAGCAATGAAGCACTTACACATGTTTGAGAAATAGTATTTGCTCGTATGACTCCGGTCATCTAAGATCCATAGAAATTCGAATAAGATGATACCGAAAGGTCATCCGCGTAATGGAAAATAATTTGACTTATCCTCGTGCACGTGGAGATCCCATAGAGTCGAGTTACAGCTCGAGGCTGGCCATGTAAAGCGTACGAGACCCCATTGACATGGGCGACAGGCTTGCCCCTCGAGTGTTCACCGCCCCTTGGGAATACGCCTACCAGGGCTTCACAGCACCAAAGATGTTCCCCCGGACGTAAGTGGCTCCATCTTAGCCTGACCGCGTAAATTTGGTTCGCCTTGCTGACCGTATTTAGGCAACAATGTGCTGTAGGAAGTGATTGGGTCTGCCAACTTTTTCAGTATTCTATCCAGGAAAAATAACCAGGTCCGGCGTTTGTGAGTCTGTAATGACAAGGAGTGACAAAGGGCCATCCATCACTGAAGGCGATCGTTGATGTGATGAGTGTGTTCCTAGCTGGTAGGCTTGTATATGGCTAGTACCGGTAGCAGCTGAACACGAACATGAGCTTGCTCAATGACAGCGGGCTTTGGGAATGAGTGAAGTAATAGTAAACGTAGTAATTCCTTGTCACTTCTGCCAGTGCGCTAGTTTTGCAAAGGAATGAGATTCCGAACTTGCCCGCAGAGGCGTCAGCAGAAGACACATTCCTCAGGAATCCTACTTTCTGGAGCACAGGTTCAAGATCGTCTGACTCTGATCAACCTTTCGGCACCATGGCACTCGAACGAGCAAGAGTAATGGCTGCCTATGCCAATTTGGTGGAGCAGGCCATCGGCGGCCCTTGCGGAGCGGCCGCACCGTGTTCTCCCAATGAGCAGGAGTTATTGGCCTCGACAGGTAAGGGCCCATCCTGCTGGCATCATCACAGCTAACAGAATGCCAGGCTCACCGTTCTCATTCAAGACTGTGGTACATCCTGTCGACGAATCGCTTGAGGCAAGCACGAACCTCACACCCTCGGTGAGGATAGCACCTCCGGCAGGTGGCACATCTGCAAGTAATGGCCGAGAAGGTAAGAGGTGGACACAGTTTCCGGCAGATTCGGGGTTGATGAAGGCTCAGACAGTAGTATTGTAACCGAGTATAGTTCGGTTACGTTGGAGCAAGAAAGGACAGGTGGAGCACAAATCACGGACGGGCTTCCACTTGGTGGTGAGACGAGTCTCATGAGTGGTGGGTCAAGTTGGTGTCATGAATGTTCAGTTGTTTGACGGTTCATAGGGTACGATGTGACCTTCGGCACAGGCACTATCCATATCGTGATTGGTAATCCACAAGACGAGTATGCCGGCGATGACGATATCCAGCTGGACCAATATGAGGTCACAGCAAAGAAAGGTATGGCCATTCCATATATTGACCGGGAGAGGGCCTAAAAGCTGTATAGTTCGGCTGGCATTCGAAGAACAAAAGAGACTTGTCGTGCCGATACACGATGAGGCGGATCAAAAGGATAGTAAGCGTACCTTAAGCCTTCTGGATCTCCTGAATTGGGACTACTGTTTGGATATGGCTTGGCCCTTGTTGCAGTCGGGCCAGAATGATGGACGTACCCACGAAACGTCCACCACCGAGTCGAAATAAAGGCCCCGCCACGATTGTGAAGTCGTCAGCGAAGAGGCACTTTCTGCCATTTCAATAGGGATGGGTTGCACGTCTTTGGAAATTCATTCGAGGAATGAGTTAGGTTGTTGTCAGTTGAGCGAGGTGAGCGATAGTGAATCCTGCTGACAAGAAGCTTCAGCTAGAATGGCGTAAAGGCGCACGAGATAAGGAGTGTTCTTCCGGTTAAGTACTTCTTCAAGCGGCTTCATCTTCAGGGAATTGTGTTCATAGTTAATGCATCTGTCCTCCAAAACGAAAAGCCTGGTCAGAATGTGATGTTGTGGCTTTGCGCGTGAACCTTGGATACAACTTTACCTGTTCAGTGTTATCTCGCCAAGGGGAGTCGCGGGTTCTTATTGCGCCGACTATGGCAATGGCATAGCAACGTTTAGAGACCGACGTTGCACTGCCGTCCTTACCCACCAGCAATCTAACTTGGCGAATTAGCCATAGGAGAAGGGACAGTTCTCATCCAGGCCCTCCAAACTGGAGAACAAGGATGGCTGATAAGAAAGAGGAGATCAAGCATTGACCGATCATGGCTGGAGGGAAGTCAAACGTGATTGTGGCCCAAGATACCGGGGTCCTTAGTGCTGGTGTTCAAGTTTCTTTTGGGGCCACTCGCTGGATGTGGGTCGGAGGGGATCAAAGTCCACCAGAGCGTCTTAACCGTTCAGCATAGGAAAAGATTAAAACCGATGCAATGGACACAGCTTGCTGCAGTCGCAATTATTGGGTGATTGTTCTTTCGATATTGTGTCGCAAACCCGCGCTTGTGCGTCTTCTGGTTAAGGAGTGTCTTTTGCTTTAGGGCCCTAAACGCCCACGTTCTTAGGGACGCGGTTGGAATCTCTTCATGGAATCGAACTTCCGCTAAGTTGAACATTCCGGTAGCAGAGTAAGGGCTTCGGTATCAGCAAGTGCCCTTGTTCTGCTTAAGGGTTGGTATGGGTGGAAATGGAGGACATTTGGAATATGTTGAGTATTCGTAAGCGTTCAGGAGAAAGTATTCGACACGCGTCATACTGCGGAGTCATCATGCTGACCCTTAATCTATTGTAAGTGAGGGGCTTACACCCTCGGAGTTAGTCGAGGGCCATGGCATCACAAACTCTTTTGTGTCATGTATTCAAGGCGGTTAACTTTATTGGTTGGGGGTGCGTTGGGCTGACAACGGGCAGCACGACCATCAGGCTGGGATCGCGCAGTTGCGCGTTGGGCCAAAAAAGGGTTAGCACTATTACCGCAAATCGACCCGTGCTTGTTCTATTGGCCTCCTTGGCTTCGTCTCACCCTTCCGTGCGCATATAGGACTGTCAGTCACAAACATACGATTGTTTCAGACCGGATGCGGCGTCCATCACGGCTCCGCGAGGCAGCCATCCTACAGTACTCCCCTCTTCAGTAGGTTGGCTGCATTTCCGACGAATTCCGATTCGAATTGAGCAGTCCATGACTTTAGCTGGGTCACACCCGATGGAATTGTACATTTGGTGGAAGGGGTTCTGATGGATTCGCCACCTTGACCTGGTCCCGGAAAAGGGCGTTATGCAGTGTGAAGTTCAACATTCGGTTGGATCAACCAGGTTTGCAATAATGCCTAATCTTACGTTTACCCATTTGTCCATTCAGACTAACAACGGCTTCTTCACCCGTAGTACGACCACAAAGATCGGCAACGGTGGTTCAAGCTTAGATTCAGGTTACCTCTTACTCTCCCTGGACAAACGCTCACACCCGCACCTTAACGTCTGCCTGTTCCTCTCCCTAGACGCATCTCCTAGCAGTCGACCACAAGATATGAGCCGAAGATGGTCGAATCTATCTCGAGACATTATTAAGGAAGTCCGCCCGCTTTCCGCTATCGCCTTAATGCCAGGTAGCTGGATCCAGCTAATAATCGTTCTCCAACGCAACGCTCTTCATCCACTCACATGCAAGACCTTATATGCACATGTACTCCATCCCAGAATCAAGACAAATAACACATACAAAGCTTTATCATGTACGCGGGGTGGCACTGCCGTCACAATTACCTTGGAGCTGGCTGAAGGTTCAGGCTCCCATACTGGCGGGATCAAGGTAACCTGAAATCTTGTCCTGGAATTGAACATTTTCGTGACAGCAAACGCCTTCTGGTTTCTCGCTCTACCAGATCTGTATTCTCCAGTTGAACATGGAAGGGAAAAGGATCAAATTGCCTCGATGAAACTCATTTACCAACGAGCGGGTGCGATCTATGTATTGCTTGGGCCACCGGCCCGGTGATAGCGATCTGACTATGAAGACATCAGCGGACTCTGCTTCGGTGTATTTCTTTTTGACGTTTATGGAAGCTATGGACTCTTGCAAACGGGACTCCTTTGTGCTCTCCCAAAGCTTGCTCAGCATCTTCGGCCTTACTCTCCAATTTCAAGCTCGCCCACACAGCAGCTACAATATCACCTTTCAACTTCGCGTTTTCGTCTTCCCATTACTTCAGCACCCCGCCCACTCCAAACAATTCTTCCTTTTTGCTCCAGCCGTCCATCTAAAGCTTGGTGATCCATTCTCTGTCTTTCTTTGGCTGCCTTACCTCGGTCTAAGCCGCGACATACTGAGCCCAGTTGCCCTTTAGCCATGCCTTATTGTTCTAGTAGTTCTTGACTTTGACATTCGTTCCTCCACTTGCCTCAGCCCCATTTTTGAGAACCTTGATCACGACGACCATTATAACTTGATAGCTAGCAAGCCCAACATCCTTGCAATTAACTACTTTGACGAGCTCGGCAACTTTCGCGTTTCGGGCAATGCGGAATTCATTGTGCAACCCAGTGTCCTCTTTCTGTCCTCATTCTCCTAGAATTTCCGCAAGATCCTGATAAATGTTGAACTTCGTGAGTGCAGCGTAAGATTCGCGAATTCTTTGGTGGCAGCGCGGTGCTCCCCTTGGACAGCGGTAAGAGTAGTGGTATGACTGTCATTGGCGTCGTTCTACACCTTACATCGCCCTGCGCAATCTTCCAATCCTTTCCGCTGCTATTGAATTTCTCTATGAACTGTTTGTAGAGAGGAACTAGTTGCTGTGATCGCCTCCTTTATAACAGAAATCTCACTCTTATCATTGATTAGAAGGATGAAGACATGAATACCTTCATCCTTCATGGCCAAGCTGTAAACATCCTCACGAGCAGATCCACCGCCAGATTGGGGAAGAACCTTCTGTTCGGAGAGCAGGCGAGAGAGACGAGGTGGCACTCATGGAGGAGAAGTGACGCTGCTTGTGGCCGAGGGAAGGTACGATCCATTAAAACATGCGAGTACTGTATCCTAGCCATCCATTACGCCGTCTGCAACCCCAACCTTGAAGCACGTGAAATCTGATTCTCATTACCAAGTCCACCCAAGGCTGGCCACCCAAATAGAACAAGTTATTCCATACGCCTCCCTAGGATGCAGTCGTTAAAGCCCTATCAAAAAAGAGTTCCTTTCACGCCAGCGTATACTCAGCGTACAGCTAGCTTCATGTACTGAATCAGATTTCTTACAATCTTACTCTCCAAACACAAGTGCCCCTAGAACGCCGCAAGTGGCACGTCAAAAATTGCATTCCTCCAGCCTCCGCCCCTCTCCTCGCCATCCTCGATCGACTCTTCTGCCCTCATCGCCTCCTCGTGCCAGAGCTTCACTACACTGCCAGGCGTATATACGTTCTTGAAAATGCCCTTCTTAGGTGCATCCACTCCAACCCGCGTGTAGACGTCTGGATCATCTTCTGGCATCAACCTCGCTGAAACCGCCTTCACGAAAGTGAGTAGGTCCTGGGGCTCCGCAATCCTCGTCGCGCGCAGCCTCTCGCGCGCGTAAAGTAGCTCCCGGTTAGCCGCATGCAGTGTGTTCGCGATAGTTTCTGCGAGCGTCTTTTCCAGCGAACGCCGCACGAGATGCTTAAGTAGTGGCTTGAAAAACCAACCTAGCCATGATAGCTTGCTTCTACGGAGCTTGTAGTCGAGCTTGTGGATATGCACCTTCACAGCCCTGAGCGTGAGGATCTGCTCGAGCTTCTCCCGCCCTACCTCCAGATCAAGCGTAATGTCGATTCCGCGCTCGTCCAGGGCGAAGGATGCAATGCCTTCGTCGGCGAAGCGGATAAGGCCAGCGTGGCCGCGAACCCAAAAGCCGATATCCTGGGCAGAAACACTGAGGCCGTTGATAGAGACAGAAATGAGCGACTTCATTGTAGAGATAGTTTTCTTCGAATGTGCCTTGCGGATTTCGAGGTCATTTTTAGTAGAGATGAACATGCGATAAGGGAGGAAGGAGGTGCAATTGACGTTGCGGCCGGGTTCGAGGATGAGGTTTTCAAGCAAAAGGTCCATTTCCGGGACAGAGACTTCGACACGGGGGATCGGGACGTATTGGATGCTGCGGAAGAGGAGGGGGAGGAAGATGTTGATGCCGTCGGTGAGTAGGTCAGGGTTGGCAATGCGGTTTTCGGGTGAGAAGGTGTTAAAGAGGCGGGCTGTTGTGGTGATGAGCTGAGAGATGTCGTCGTCTCCTACCGCAGACTGAAGAGTGAGTTGGGCTTGTTTGAGCAATTTGTCGAAGTCAGTCCGGAAGTCAGATTCGTTGCCGAGTTTGGAGGACTTTTCTTTGAGCTCGTCGATCTTTTCTTGTGCGTGATCGAAGAAGTCGGGGTCGGTTAGCATTTTCTGGACAGTGTTCCCAACGTCTATCATGAAGTTCTCGAATTTCGAATCTCGGTTTGTATGTTCCATGAGCTTTTCAAAGTCGTGCTTCAGCTGCTCCCATTGAGCTTTGTCGCCAAACGAACTGATCAACAACCAAAAGTTCTTGATTGCACGATCGAGCTCAGGGTTAGTCTGAACATCGTCTTTGGCGGTCGAGATTGTCGCACCTGCAGCCCGCGAGTATACCAGTGCATATCGCTGGATAAGTTTTGCAATGGTCGAAACAGAATCCTGATAATCTGTCCTTTTCCTCAAACCCAGCACGGTCTGCTTCAGTCTGTACAGCAGCGTGTCGCTCTGTTCACCTGAAAGATTCTCTCTCGCGCTCTTCACAGCTGTCTTGCCAACGTCTGCAACGCCATCGCCTACGACCTTCGAGACTTCCTTGGCATTTTCTGCGATCTCATCTTTTGAAGGCGTTTCGACTGCGTCGTCTGCACCAGCTCCTTGAATTGTCTTCTGCTCTTGCTCGGAAAGTTCAAGCTTCCGACCGGCCCTCTCAGCGGCTCCAGATAACGTAAAGGCGGAGTCTGCCAGCACTTGTCGTCCAATGGTAGAAAGGTCCGTGACGAAGAGGCGGAAGTCTGGGTTTGTCAAGAGAAGACTTCCAACGGTGCGGAAGCTTTCATAGGCTATTATGTGTATTTTAGCAAAACTCCTTCTCCATTCCCAGATCTATGAGGCTTACTGGCAGCAGCATCAGCCCTGGCCTTGACCTTGGATGCTTGGTGAGAGATGTCATTGACATCCAGCGATATTCGAGACTTGGTCAAGTACCAAATGAAGTCTTGGATCTGATCCTCTCCATTCTTCTTCCGAAGAAGCTCGATGAAGAGCTTCAGCCACGTCCTAGCCTGTCTCAATAGGTTCCTCCCTGATTCACTGAGGTCTTTGTTGTTGGGGTTGAGAATTTCTGACGCGAGGAGGGTGCGGAGGTTGGCGATGGTCTGCTCGGTCGACGGCATGAAGCCTTTGGACAAGGCTCGTAGCATTTGATAAGTATGCAGCTTCTGATGCAGCTGTCGCTGGCGGTACGTTTCATCTTCGTATCGGGGTAGCAATGGCTCTGTATCGGCGTCCCTCTTGGACTTCCGCCAGCCGAAGCAGGAAGACATCTTGACTGCTCAGCAAAGTGGTGCACCGAAACGATTTCCGATGCCAGGCCGGGCCCAGCAATACTACATTGATGTAGAAGTGCGCAGTTTTTCAATGTCGCTATGTTTCGTTAATTACATATGAGGTGTGCCTAGATTGATAGCGTGAGGGGTGAGTTTGATTTTTGCAGTTTCTGTGCAGATCACATAGGCAAAACGTCATGCCAATGGAGCACGCAAACTCACTTGACATGCACATGGCTGGAGCGAATTTCCATTGCCCAATCGAAAGTATCTGCCATGACTCCTAAGTAAACAGTACAATGTCCCCAAACGACACCCAACCATCACTATGACGCCGCAGTGAACTCTGAACAACCAGTCCACATTGGAGGGAACGGGCGAGGCCTGTTGCACTGGAGTAATACCTACGTCATGTCTTCGATCTGGAGTTTCTCTGGAAGACAGGTCGATGCATTTTCATTCGCACCAGCCAATACAAGGGACATGACATATATCTGCCTTCTGGTGTATAAAGCATTTCAGCGTAA
>Ga0335072_10000836_pt1 | contig 54184 bp, 48 predicted proteins | sample Lox_Sample_21_FD_206725 | JGI IMG/M metagenome (GOLD analysis project Ga0335072, IMG submission 206725) | Soil microbial communities from Loxahatchee National Wildlife Refuge, Florida, United States - Lox_Sample_2.1 | ecosystem: Environmental > Terrestrial > Soil > Wetlands | place: USA...
TCTATCAAGCTCTGAACGGCCGCGTCTCGCTCTACCATCGCGATACCCGGCTCGAACATTCGAACCTTGCCGGAGGGTGACATTTTCACGTTGCCATTAGGGTGACATTTTTACGTTGCTACAACATACGACTCATTCCACTAATTCTCCGTGCACTCCGCGCTTCTCGGCGCCCTCTGTGTTTGACCAATCGTTTCAACCCCGCCCCGCAATCAACGATTCCCGCCCATGCCCCGAGAGATTTTCGTGGAGTGCGAAAGCTTGCTCCCGCCGTCTGCCGTCCGGGCTTGCCCGGACGTGCTCCCCGCATACGCCATCTGCAGTGCCGCCGGATTTGCCACCGCCCCGCACCGATACCCACGCGGACCCTGTGGGCGGCAAGCCCCGGCTGTGGTAGGGTTTTACGCATGGCCCTCTGGCATGTGGTCGTCCTTGCCGTCGTGCAAGGCTTGGCGGAACTCCTGCCCGTATCAAGCTCAGCCCACGTCGTCGTCGCCGAAAAACTGATGGGCATGGATCCATCGTCCCCCGAGATGACGCTCCTGCTTGTGATGCTGCACACCGGCACCATGTTTGCCGTCATCGTCTATTTCTGGAAGCAGTGGCTGCGCGCCTATTTCCAGACGGCCGAGGCCTTTAAGAGTTTTGCCCTATTCTTGATCGCCGCCACGGCGCTGACGGGAATCATCGGCGGCGGGATCATCGAGATCATCGAACATTTCGGCTTCCACGGCGTCCCGCACGCCGAAGTCGAACAGCTTTTCAGCCATCTCGAATTGATCGCCCCGGCGCTGGCCGCCGCGGGCGTGCTCATCATCGCCGCGGGAATTTACGAGAAGCGGCATCCGCCGGCCCCATCGCCCAATGAAGGCCTCGGGATGAAGCAAGCGTCACTCATCGGCGTCGTTCAGGGTCTCTGCCTGCCGTTTCGCGGCTTTTCGCGCTCCGGCGCCACCATCTCGACGGGCCTTCTCGCCAATGTCACCAAGCAGCGCGCCGAGACGTTCAGTTTTGCGCTGGCCGTTGTCCTCACACCCTTGGCGGACGGCCGCGAGCTCTGGCGCCTCATGAAGGCGGGCCACGTCGCGGGTGGCGCGGCTTGGACCTCGGCGCTGATGCCCAGCCTGCTCGGCGCGTTCTGCGCATTCCTTGCGGGTCTGGTAGCGCTCAAATGGCTCAGCAAGTGGCTCGAAAGCGACCGCTGGTACCTTTTCGGAATCTATTGCCTGGCCGCCGCCGTTGCAGTGGCCTACCTTCACCACATCGGATACTGAGCCAGCGATGCGACGTCGAAGCTTGAAACAATCCCGGCGCGCCATCCGTAAGAAAGAAGTGGGAACCATTCGCATCCCCCGGCCCGCGAGGTTGAGTAGCGCCGGCGTCCCGCCGGCCCTTCCTGGCGACACTCTTTGTAGGTCGTGGCTTAAGCCACGACATAGCGGTAAAGCCGCCAGGGCTTTAGCCCCTGAAGCTCCCAAACGCTATCGCCACGTAGGTTCGGTAGCTGCGCTCCTGGCATTTCTGACGCTGGCGCTTTTCTTCGCGTCGCAGCCCGTCCGCGCCCAATCCGTCGATCAAGTCGCTGCGCAGGCCAAGCTCGGCTACGTCACCGATCTCGCCGGCGTCTTAAGCCAGCCGGCGAAAGAACAGCTCACCGCCCTCTGCACCGAGGTTCAGCAGAAAACGCAAGCGCAAATCGCCGTCGTCACGATCAAGTCGCTCGGCGACCAGCCCATCGAAGACTATTCCATCGACCTCGCGACGAAGCTCGGCGTCGGCCCCAAATCCGATCGCGGCATCCTGATCCTTTTCGCGGTGGACGATCACAAGTACCGTTTCGAGGTCGGCTACGGCCTTGAGCCCATCCTGCCAGACGGCAAGGTCGGCGATTTCGGCCGCGAAGCGGTCCCATACCTCCGGCAAGGGAATTATGACGCGGCCATTTTCCTCGTCACTCGGCGCGTGGCAGACACAATCGCCGCCGACCGCGGCGTGACCCTCAGCGGCGCTCCTCCCGCCCCGCCCCGGCGCCAGGGCGGGGACAACTCCGGCGGAATCCCGGTGTTTTTCATCCTTTTGTTTATTTTCTTCATCTTCGGCGCGATACGACGCGCGCTCAGCCCGGCCGGCTCGCGCTATCGTCGCGGCGGCGGTTGGTGGATTGGCCCGACGATCGGCGGCATGATGGGCGGCGGCTTCGGCGGCGGTGGTTTCGGCGGAGGCGGTGGCGGAGGGGGAGGGTTCGGCGGCTTCGGCGGCGGTGGTTTCGGGGGAGGCGGCGCCAGCGGCAGTTGGTAAGGGTGGAAGCGTGGGCCTTCAGGCCCTCGAAAAGCGTCGCCGATAAATGAGGGCTTTAGCCCCGGGAATTTTCTTTGACGTTGGGCAACGAGGTAACTCAAACGCATGGAAGAAAAATTCAGCGAACTGATCGACTGGCTCAAAACCACCGCGGCTCACAATCTGAAAGCGGTCGTCCTCTACGGCTCGGCCGTCGCAGGTGAATTTCACGAAAACCATTCCGACCTGAATATTCTCTGCGTCCTCGAGCACGTCACGTCAGCCGACCTCGAAAAGCTGCATCCGGTCGCGGAATGGTGGACGAAGAAGGGAAATCCCGCGCCGATCGTTTTCACAATGGACGAGCTGACCCGTTCCGCCGACGTCTTCGCCATCGAACTGCTCGATATCAAACGCCATCACCGCATGCTTTTCGGCGCCGACTTCCTCGAATCGCTTCAAGTTCCAATGAACCTCCACCGCCTTCAGGTGGAGCGCGAGCTGCGCACGGCGTGGCTTCATCTGCGACAGGCCGTGCTCGCTGCGCCGCGGAAAAACGAAGTTCATCTCCAGCTCATGCTCCGCTCCGTCTCGTCTTTTTGCGTGCTCTTCCGCCACGCGCTGCTGGCGCTCGGGCAGGGCGAAGCGCACGGCAAGCGCGAGGCCGTCGAGGCCATGGGAGTGGTCAGCGGCGCGAATCCCGCCGGTTTTCATACGATCCTCGATCTCAGGGCAGGGAAGATCAAAGAGAAGGAAATCGATGTCGAGGTCACCCTGCAGACGTATCTCGAATTTGTCGAGGTTGCGACCAACGAAGTCGACCGCCGGCTCGATGCTGCGTAGCAGCTCGCATCAGAAACTTTCGTCCGCGCTGTTCGTATTGTTCTGTAGGGTCGCTGTGGGCAGCACCCGAATTCGGCGAGTGCGGGTTTCAGGAGGCCGGGGCTTGCAGCCCGGTGTAAGCGACCGCCGGCTCGATGCCGCGTAGCAGCTCGCATCAGAAACTTTCGCCCGCGCTGTTCGTATTGTTCTGTAGGGTCGCTGCGGGCAGCACCCGAATTCGACGAGTGCGGGTTTCAGCAGGCCGGGGCTTTCAGCCCCGGCGTAAGCGACCGCCGGCTCGATGCCGCGTAGTAGCTTTCGCCCGCGCTGTTCGTATCGTTCTGTAGGGTCGCTGCGGGCAGCACCCGAATCGGCGAGTGCGGGTTTCAGGAGGCCGGGGCTTCCAGCCCCGGCTTAAGACCGGCCACGTGCGGGGGCTTTAGCCCCTGAAGAGACTCTTTACTGGATCTGCATTCGCTTCAGTGTGCTAGATTTTTCACCGGAGGCAAAACATGAAGACAGGCGTCATCGTGCTCATCGTCGTCGTGCTGCTCGCGTTCATCGTCGGCGGCGCCTTTATTTCGGCCCGCAACCAAATGGTCACGCTCAACGAGCAGGTGAAATCCGATTGGGCGCAGGTCGATGTCGTCCTCCAGCGCCGCGCCGATTTGATCCCGAACCTCGTTCAGACCGTGCAAGGCTTCGCCGCGCACGAAACGGCCGTGTTCGCCGACGTCGATAAAGCGCGCACGCAATACCTCAACGCGCAGACGCCCACGGACAAAATCGCGGCCAGCAATCAGCTCTACGGCGCCGAGGTCAAAGTTCTCGCGCTCGCCGAAAATTATCCGCAGCTGAAATCGAATGAAAATTTCCTGCACCTTCAGGATGAGCTGGCCGGCACGGAAAATCGCATCGCCGTCGAGCGCAAGCGCTACGACGACGCGATCCAGGCCTACAACACCTACATCGGCCTGTTCCCCCAGAGCATCGTGGCCGGCTGGTCCGGCTTCAAGCGCAACGATGCCTATTTCAACGCGCCTCCCGCGGCGCAGCAGGTCCCGAAAGTCCAGTTCCCGGGCGCCGGCACACCCTAATTTCGGGCGTGCTCCGTGGCAGTAGTCGCAAAGGCCCCGCTTCGGGTCAAGCTTGGTCGCGGCTGCATGCGCCGGATCTCGCCCGCTTGCAGCCGTCCAAGCTCACGCCCAGCGCGGAGCCTCCCAATTCGCATCTGAATCTCAAATCTGAAATTTGAAATCTCAAATCCTATTTCCGGCCCCGCCCTTCGGCGAGCCCAGCAGTAAAACTCCCAGGTCACGGCCGTAGCGCCCATAATTCTCCGTGCCCTCCGAATTTCCTCAGTGTCCTCCGTGTTAAACCCAATCGGAAACACCAGCCCCCAACCCAACAATGACTCCCGGGGTTAGGGCCACGGTTCACATCTGAAATTTCAAATCCTATTTCCGGCCCCGTCGATGTTGAGCCCAATCGGAAACGCCCGCCGCACGCCCGAAAACAATCCCAGTATTGAGATTTGAATGTAGCGCCGCGGTCTTCAGCGCGGCATCTTCGGCGCCCACTACAAGCAAATCACCCGATCCCCGCGCGAGCCAGAATCTCATTCACCGCCGTATACGGATCCCGCTTCCGCGAAGCCACCTCCGAAGCAAGCGCCTCAAATTCCGCCTGAGTCACATGCCCGGCAGCAACGCGTTCGAGCAGCCGCGCCTGCAGCAGCCGCAGCAGCCATTCCTTCCAGTACGCGATTTCGCGGGCACGCCGGTTCGGAGCATTCGCCGCGTGCGCCCGGAAAAGCTCGATCTGCCGCGCCAGATCGCCGACGCCTTTGTCCTCGGTGGCAATCGTCCGAACGATCGGCGGCTTCCACCCATCCCGATCCGGCACCAGCTCCAGAATCGCGCTCAGCTGCTGCTCGAAGCGCCCCGCGCCCTCGCGATCCGATTTATTCACCACGAAAACATCGCCAATCTCCATCAGCCCGGCCTTCAGATTCTGCACTTCGTCGCCCATGCCCGGCACGAGCACCACGACCGTACAATCGGCGAGCCGCACAATCTCGATTTCGCCCTGTCCCACGCCCACCGTCTCGATCACGATCATTTCCTTGCCCGCCGCGTCGAGCAGCAGCGCCACATCGCCGCTCGCCTGCGCGAGCCCGCCAAGATATCCGCGCGTGGCCATCGACCGGATGAAGATTCCCTCATCCGTCGCGTGCCCCTGCATCCGAATCCGATCGCCGAGAATCGCCCCGCCCGTGAACGGACTGGATGGATCGACGGCGATCACGCCGACAGTTTTCTTCTCGCCGCGATAGTGCGCCGCCAGCCGGTCGACCAGCGTGCTCTTTCCCGTTCCCGGCGCGCCCGTAACGCCAATGCGGCAAGCCCGCCCGGTAAATGGGAAAAGCTGCCGCAGCAGCAGTTCCGCTTCCGGCGCACGATTCTCGATCGCCGAAACGGCGCGCGAAATCGCCCGCACGTCGCCCGCGCGAATCTGCGAAGCCCAGCTTTCGATCGTCGTGGCCATGGAGTGAATGGATTCGCGAGTGTAACCCGAGTCGCCGGAAGCCGCCTCACAAATGCTGGCCGGGCGTTAAGAAGTTGCCTCGGAAGTTTCGGGTGCCCACCCTCGTTTCTTGAGCGTGGGTCTTCGCAACCAGGCACTCGCCATTCACGCGGCGGCCTAATCGCGGCGCGGAGCTCCGCCGCCTGGATTCGCCGCCTCTGTGGTGGGCGCTTTGCGGGGCGCGCCGGGCGAATCCGGCTGCGCGCCTGTGTACTCGTCGTACGCCTTGATGATCCGCTGCACCAGGCTGTGCCTCACGACGTCGCGCTCGTCGAAATAGACCAGCGCGATTCCTTCGATTTTTCCGACGACTTCGATGGCCTCGACCAGCCCCGAGCGGCGCCGGTCGGGAAGATCGATCTGCGTGATGTCGCCCGTGATCACGGCCTTGGAATTGAATCCGAGCCGCGTCAGAAACATCTTCATCTGCTCGCTCGTCGTATTCTGCGCCTCGTCGAGGATCACGAACGAATCATTCAATGTCCGCCCGCGCATGAAAGCGAGCGGCGCGACCTCTACGATATCTTTTTCGAGGAATCGCTCGAGCTTGTCCGCTTCGAGCAAATCGTGCAGGGCGTCGTAGAGCGGCCGCATATAGGGATCGACCTTTTCCTGCAAAGTGCCGGGAAGGAAGCCGAGCCGCTCGCCCGCTTCCACTGCCGGCCGCGCGAGGATGATGCGGTTCACCTGTTTCGAAAGCAGCGCCTGCACCGCCATGGCTACGGCGAGATATGTCTTGCCTGTGCCGCCCGGGCCGATGGCGAAAACCATGTCGTAGGTTTCGAGCGCCTCGATGTACCGGCGCTGGTTCGAGCTTTTCGGCGCGACGCTCTTCTTGCCGAGCGCCTTCGTGCGCGTCGGCGAAAATGCGCCGTTCAGCGCCGAGGTGGGCTCGTGCGCCGCCGTCCGCAGCAGCGATTTCACTTCCTGGCTGCTCGGCACGCGCCCTTCGCGGATGCGGTCGTTGTAGGCGCCGAGAATCCGCGTGGCGCGCTCCACCTGTTCGGGCTCGCCTTCGATTTCAAGATCGTGATCTTTCAGGTGCGTGGTGACGCGCAGGGAAGACTCAAAGAATTTGAGGTTTTCATCCAGGGTGCCGAAGAGTTCGTTGATGCCTCCGGCGATTCGTACGGTTTGTTTCATCCGGTTGGTGGAGACCGAAAACTAGCCTAGCGCGGGCCCGCGGGCCGGTCAAGGGACGGCGCGAAAATTCGCAAAGTTGTCACGCGCCGTGCCGCCGGAGCCCGGCTAAGGCGCCAAAAGCCGCCAAAACTGCGCAGCAAGGGCCGCCCTAAGCCCCCGCTAGGGGGATGCTCCAGTCCCCTGTTATTGCAGATTTTCGGTGGCGAAACCGCAGCGAAGCCGGCCCGCGCGCCGTGGCTAAAATCGCCGCGGCCTGCCATCCGTTTTCGCGTACTCCGCCCGACCAATCAGGGGTGCGGCGGCGGACCTCCGTTGACGACGTCCGGCGGATACGTCGGGAGATCGGGCGGGCGCGTCGGCAGCTTTGGCGGGTGCGCGTTGATTTGCTGCATCACCACCTCGATCGCCTTTTCCAGCTGCGGGTCGTGGCCCTTCATCACCTGATCCGGCGTGTTGTCGACGACGATATCGGGATCGACGCCGTGATTCTCGACGATCCACTTGCCTTCGTCGTTGTAGCGGGCGAACTCGGGCCGCGTGACGTAGCCTCCATCCATCAGCGGAATGTAGCCGCGAATGCCGCGGACGCCGCCCCAGGTGCGCTCGCCGATCAGCGTCCCGATTTTGTAGTACTTGAAAAAGTAGCTGAAGATGTCGCCGTCGGACGCAGCGTAGGCGTTCGTGACGCCCACGATCGGGCCATGGAAGACGACTTGCGGCACGGTTTCGCTCGAGAAGTTTCGCGTAGCGTCCATGCCGCCGAGAATCCGGCGCAAGCGCTCGAAGATGAGCTGGTCGACGAAGCCGCCGCCGTTGTAGCGAACGTCGATGATCATCCCTTCCTTGCGGATCTGCGGTAGGAATTGCTTCACGAACTCATTGAGCCCCGCCCCTTCCATATCCGGCAGGTAGACGTAGCCGACGCGGCCCCCCGTGGCTTTATCCACGATCGCCCGGTTGGTATCGATCATATCGAGCTGCCGCAAACCGTATTCGCTGGCGAGCGGCTTCACGACGACGCTGCGCGCTCCGTCTTCCGTCGGCTTCGAGTTGACGGAAAGCGTGACGTTCTCGCCGGCGGTATCGATGAAAAGTTCATAGGGATTCTGCGGAACGCGCAGCGGGTGTCCATCGACGGCGAGCAGGTAATCGCCTTCCTTGACGTTCACGCCCGGTTCGGTGAGCGGGGAACGCAGGGCCGGGTCCCAGTTTTCGCCGGGATAGATTTTCTTGAAGCGGTAGAAGCCGTTGGCTGCGTCGGCTTCAAAGTCGACGCCCAGCACGCCGACGTTGACGGGATGAAGGTCGGGATAGTCGCCGCCTCCCACGTAGGTGTGGGAATTCGAAAGCTCGCCGATCATTTCGCCGAGCACGTAGGTGAGATCGTAGCGGTCGCCCAGATAGGGCAGAAGCTGCGAATATTTGTCGCGCTCCTTCGCCCAGTCGACGCCGTTCATCGAGGGCTCGAAGAAGTAATCGCGCTCCTGGCGGTAGGTTTCATCGAACATCTGCTTCCACTCGGCGATCGGATCGACCTCGGCTCGCATGCCGCTCAAATTGAGTTCTCCATCCCCCGGCTTGTGCGGTCCCGATGCCGCGGGCGCCGCATCGACGATTCCGTACATCGCATTCGCCGCGTCGCCCGCTGCGGCGGGGCCTGCCTTCGAGGCGCTGTACAGAAGCTTCTTGCCGTCGAACGACAACGCGAAATTGTTGCCGTCGGCGACGAGAACCTCGTCCTTCCGTTCTTTCAGGTCAAACACATGAATCGAGTAATCCTCGCCGGGCAGCGGGCCGGAAAGGCCTGCCACCGGAGTGCTGACGTAGTAGACAAAGCCCTTTGCGGCGCCCAGCGTCTGAAGACTCCCGGGAGGAATAGGAAGAGCGACGGTGCGGTCGCCGATGCCATCGAGATCGATGCGGAAGGGCTGATTGGCCGGAGTGGCGGCTGCGCCCGCCGCAGGCGTGGCCTCACCGGTTTTCGGCGGCGCAGCGGCCTGCGGCTTTTCCGCAGGCTTCTTTTCGGGCTGCTCCGGAGTGGTGCTGCCAGGCGGGGTGACCTTGAGAACATCCGGGCTCGCGATCGTGACTTCATCGCTCTGAGGAGCGAACGGCGAAGGAGTATCCGCGCGCAGCGTGACGGCATAGACGCGCGTCGGCATGGGATTGGCAAATTCGAAGTCGTAAGCGCCGATCACTTCGTTGTAATCGCGGGTCGAAAGGAAGTAGAGGTATTTGCCTTCGGGATCGAAGATCGGGTTCCAGCTATTGGTGAAGCTGGTGGTGACGGGAGAAATCTTTTTATCGTCGAGAGAGTAGAGGTAGACGACGCCGTAGAGATTGTCGGCTGCCTTCGCGTAGGCGATCCATTTGCTGTCGGGAGACCACGAATAGTCCGTGAGATCGGCGTATTTGCCCTGATCGATCAGCACCGGCTTCTTTTCGTTGATGTCGACGTAAAAGAGGCGCAGCGATTTATCCGCGAATGCCAGCTTCTTGCTGTCGGGCGACCAGACGGGCGGCAAGCGGAACATCGTGCCGTCGGTGGTGATCCGGATTTCGTTGCCGACGCCATCCTGCGGCTTGAGATACAGCTCGTATTCGCCGGAGCGATCGGAGAGATAGGCGATCCAGCGCCCGTCGGGAGACCATACCGCGTCCATCTCATTGATGCCGGGCGTCTGCGTGATGTCGCGAGTGCTGCCTTCCTTGGCGGGCACGGTGTACACGTCGCCCCGGGCCGAAAAGACGGCGCGCTTGCCATCGGGCGCGATGTCGAACGCCGTGACGAGCTTGCTCGTGTTCGTCCAGTGCGGCCGCGTAAGGTCGCGATCTCCCGGCAAGTAGACGGTGATCTTGTGCGCCTTTTCGGTGGCCAGATCGAAAACATACAGGTAGCCGCCATTTTCGAAAACGATGGAATCCGGGCCGAGGCTCGGCCAGTTCACGTCGAATTCCGTGAAGTGGGTAAGCTCGCGCATCTGCTTGGTCTTGGTGTCGTAGGCCCAGATGTTCATGCGCCTGTCGGCGCCGCGATCGGAATCAAAGTAGACGGTGTCGCCGTGCCACATGGGAAACGTGTCGTCGCCGGAGAGATCCGTGACTTCCTCGAAATGGTCGGTCTTGAAATTATAGAAAGAGATCTGCTGCTGCATGCCGCCGCGGTAGCGCTTCCAGGTGCGGAAGTTGCGGAAGATGCGGTTGTAGGCGATCTCGTCGCCATCGGGCGAGAACGACATCAGCCCGCCCTTGGGGAGCGGCATGCGCACCGGCAAGCCGCCTGTGACTGGAACCGTGAAAGGCTGCCCGAACCAGTCGTTGAAGGTGGTGCGCCGCGATAGGAATGCGATGCTCTTGCCATCCGGCATCCAGGTGAGCACTTCGTTATTCGGGCCCATGCGCTCGGGAACCTGAACGGAGTCGGACAAGAACGTGAGCTGTTTGGGCACTCCGCCTTCCGACGGAATCGTGTAGACGTTGAAATTGCCGTCGTACTGCCCGGTGAAAGCGATGGTCTTGCCGTCAGGGGAAAATTTCGGAAAGAGTTCGAGGCCGGGATCCGTGGTGATCCGCCGCGCGGTGCCGCCCGCGGTAGGCACGAGCCAGAGATCGCCGGCGTAGCTGAAGACGATCGTGTCTTTATAAATGGCCGGGAAGCGCATCAGGCGGCCTTCCTGCTGTTGGGCGTGGGAAACGCGCGATACGCCTGGGAGCAAGAGCAACAGCGCGACAACGAAAAAGAACACAATGAAAATGCGGTAGCGGCTCATTCAGCAAAACCCTCCGGGTGGATATTGTATTACCGTAGACGCTCGGATAATCAAAGAGTTAGTCGAAATTTTGGCGCGAGGCGAACCTGGAAGCCCGGCTCAACGCGGAGGGCGCGGAGAAGCACGCAATACCGGAGCCCCTGGCGGCTTCTCGCAATGGCGGGCCTTGCGCAATGCGCCCAAACGGGTGGTTTGAAGTTTGGCGGTGGTCCTGATAATTTCGTTCGCTTGTCTGAGTGGGCGCTCGCTGCTGGGGGGGTTGCATGAAGCTGGGCGATATCGAATTTCACGTTTTCTCGACCGGGCGCGTGCTCCTCGACGGCGGCGCGATGTTTGGCGTGATTCCGCGCACCATGTGGGAGAAGAAAATGGCTCCCGATGCGCGCAACCGGATCACGCTCTCGATGAATTCGCTGCTGATTCGGGCGGGCGGGAAGCGCATTTTGGTCGAGACGGGCGCGGGCGACAAGATGGACCAAAAGTTCCGCGATATCTATGGGCTCGAGGGGCCAAATCTCGTCGAGGGCCTGCGCGGCCACGGAGTGCGCCCCGAGGACATCGACATCGTGGTGGACACGCACTTGCACTTCGACCATTGTGGCGGAAACACGCGGATCGAGAACGGCAAGGTGGTGCCGGCGTTTCCCAACGCGCGTTACCTGACGCAGCGCGGCGAATTCGACCACGCGATGCACCCAAACGAACGCGACCATGCCAGCTATTTCGCCGAGAACTTCGCGCCGATCGAGGCGGCCGGGCTGTTCGATCTGATCGAGGGGGACCGGGTTCTGGTTCCCGGCGTGGAGCTGATTTGCGTGCCGGGACACACGGCGCACATGCAGTGCGTGAAGCTCACGGGGGGAGGGAAGACGGCGTTCCTTTTCGCGGACCTGGTGCCGACCACCGCGCATCTCCCGCTTCCGTGGATTATGGGTTACGATCTTTACCCGATGACCACGCTCGAAAACAAGAAGAGATGGATTCCTGCGGCCGTGCAGGAAGGGTGGATCGCGCTGTTTGCGCATGATGCGCGCGTTCCGGCCGCTTACCTGCGCGAGCGCGACGGGAAGTGGGAACCTGAGCCGGTGGCAATGGATTAGAACGCTGGGGCACTCCGGCAAGAACCACGGACTCACCGCTGAGACGCAGAGGGCACAGAGAACGGCCACTGAGGACACGGAGAAGCTTTCGATATGGTTAAGGCAGTGAGGCGGAAGGCGAAAAGCGAGCCGGTGAAGATCGGCATTATCGGCGGCAGCGGGCTGTATTCCATGGCCGGGCTGAGCGAGGCGCGCGAGGTGCGCGTGAAAACGCCGTTTGGCGATCCTTCGGATGCATTCATCATCGGAACGCTCGAAGGACGGCGCGTGGCGTTTCTGGCGCGGCATGGGCGCGGCCACATTTTTTCGCCGAGCGAGATCAATTACCGCGCGAATATCTGCGCGATGAAACTTCTGGGCGTCGAGCAGATTATTTCGGTGAGCGCGGTGGGCTCGCTCCGCGAGGATTTTGCGCCGCTCGATTTCGTGGTCCCGGATCAATTCTTCGACCGGACGAAAGGCCGCGCGGCGACGTTTTTCGGCGGCGGGATCGTGGCGCACGTCGGATTCGACAAGCCCACGTGCCCTCGGCTTTCGGCCCAAATGGCGGCGGCGTGCGATTGCGCGGGTGTACACGTCCATCGGGGCGGCACGTACGTCTGCATGGAGGGCCCCGCGTTTTCGACGCTTTCGGAATCGCACACCTACCGGCAGTTGCGTTTTGACGTGATCGGCATGACGAACCTCACCGAGGCCAAGCTCGCGCGCGAAGCGGAACTTTGCTACGCTACGTTCGCGATGGTGACGGATTACGACTGCTGGCATCCGGGGCACGATGCGGTGACGGTGGATACGATCATCGGCTATCTGACGAAGAATGCAGAGAACGCGCAAAACGCGATTCGCGAAGCGGTTCGCGCGCTGGACGATGAAGGAAACTGCAAATGCCATTCGGCGCTGGCGCATGCGATCCTCACGGACCGCAAGCGCATCCCGGCGGCAACGAAGAAGCGGCTCGCGCCCATTATCGGCAAGTATGTGTGATCGCTGAGTAGAGACTCTTCAGCGGAGAGTTTCCTTTTCGAAATCAGGCTGTCTCGGTATGCAAATATCCGCCGTACGGAAGCCCAGGTGCGGGGCAGGCGCGGCGGCCAGATGTTTGTTGCGAAGGCCCGCCCTCAAAAGTCGAGGGTGGGGCACCCAAAAAATCAAAAGCGAAACACGGAGCGCCCTTGTCACTTCTCGTCGTCGGATCAGTTGCTTTTGACGCAATCGAAACACCCCATGGAAAGGTGGACCGCACGCTCGGCGGGGCCGCGAGCTATTTCGCGCTGGCCGCGAGCCACTTCGCGCCCGTCCGGCTGGTGGCCATCGTGGGCGAGGATTTCACGCCCAAGGACGAGGCCGTGTTTCGCGGACGGAAGATCGACTTGAGCGGCCTCGAGCACGTGCCGGGGAAATCGTTCTTCTGGTCGGGCCGCTACAGCCAGAATATGAACGAGCGGACAACGCTCGTGACCGAGCTGAACGTCTTCGGCGCGTTCCGCCCGACGCTGCCTGAATCCTATCTGGACTCGCAGTACATTTTCCTGGGCAATATCGATCCGACGCTGCAGCACTCGGTGCTGAAGCAGGTGCGGCGCAGACCCAAGGTGGTGGGCCTCGACACGATGAACTACTGGATCGACGGCACGCCGGCGCAGCTGAAAGAGACGCTGAAGCACGTCGACATCCTCACGATCAACGACGACGAGACGCGCCAGCTGACCGGGGAGCACAATCTCTTCCGCGCCGCCAGGCAGGTGTTCAAACTTGGCCCGAAGACGCTGATCATCAAGCGCGGGGAACACGGAGCGCTGATGGTTCACGACGGATTCGTCTTTTCGGTGCCGGCGTTTCCGCTCGAAGAGGTCCACGATCCCACCGGCGCGGGCGACACATTCGCGGGCGGCTTCATGGGCTATCTGGCGAGCAAGGGACGCATCAACGAGCAGACGCTTCGATCCGCGATGGTCTACGGCTCGGTGCTGGCCAGCTTTACGGTGGAGAAATTCGGCGTGCAGAGGCTTGCGAAAGTGACGCGCAAGGAGATTTCCGCGCGGGCGCGGCAATTCGCGCGGCTTACGACATTCAAGCTATAGCTTCGGGGCGGAAAACCTTCCGGGGGATGGGCGAATCCAAGTTGACGGGCTGTGCGCCGGAATGCTATCACTCTTGCCTGTTTTGCAGGGGGATGTGCAAGGCGTCCGGTGTGTCCCTCGTATCATGTTCCCGCTTACCCGCGGCTGGCGGGCGGGATCCCCGTTGAAAGTTTGCCCGTCAAAAGTCTCGAGGAGGGTGGATTGAAGCGTTCGTGGTGGGGCGCGCTGGCGCTGGCGGCAGGCACCGTCGTTCTACTGGGAGGTTGTGGCGGAAGCAATGCGCCGGTGAACAACGCCACCCCGACGATCACGAATCTGTTTCCGTCGAATATCACGGCGGGCAGTGACAGCTTCACGCTGGCGATCACCGGCACGGGCATCATCTCGAGCACCAAGGGCACGACGTTCGCATATTGGAATGGCTCGCCTCGTTCGACCACCTACAACGCCCTCACGAACCAACTGCTCGTCACGATTCTGGCGTCCGACGTAGCCAGCGCAGGCTCGCCGCAGGTCACGCTCTGGAACCCGCTTCCCGGCGGGGGAATGTCGCAATTCGCTTCAACTTTTGCCGTTGAGGCCGTTGCGAACAATGGCCCGACGATCGCGGATGTTTCTCCGCCCGACACGAAAGCAGGCGGCGCGGACTTCATGCTGACGATCACGGGGACGAATTTCGCCGCAGGCGACGTGATCACGTGGAACGGAATACCGCAGACGACCTCGATCAGCGGAAACACCGCGACGGCGACGATTCCCGCGCTTTATATCACCACGGTGGGCACCGCGAGCGTCGCCGTGAGCACGCCCGGGCTGGTGGTCGCATCGCCATCGATGGCGTTTCCTATCACGGGAGCGGATAATCCTTCACCCACCGCTTCATCGATCGCTCCCACATCCGCCACGGCGGGTGGCCCGGATTTCGAGGCGGTGATCACGGGCTCGGGCTTCAACGCGAGTTCCGTGGCGGAATGGAACAGCATCCCGCTCGCGACAGCCTATCTGACCGGCACGAAACTCCTGGTTCTGATTCCCGCCATGGATACCAGCTCGTCGACATCGGCGCAAATTACGGTGACGAACCCGGCGCCGGGCGGCGGCACCTCTTCCCAGCTCACGTTTACCGTCAACGCGGCGTCTCAATAGCGGAAGGGCGGGCGCTGCCGTTGCATCCCGCGAATCGGCGCAGCGTCCGCATCTGGACTCGCCTCGGCAAATTCCTTATTCTCGAATTCGCATATGCCACAGTCCCATAAGCCGCCCGCGCTGCGACCCGGCGACGCCATTCGCGTGCTGTCGCTCGCCAGCCCCGTGCAGGAGGACCACTTGCAGGCGGGATGCGACGAACTGACGCGCCTCGGATACGCGCCAAAGGTGGACCGCGCGAGCGCCCTCGCGCGTGAAAGTTTTTTCGCCGGGACGGCCGCGAGCCGCCTGGCCGCGCTGAAAGAAGCGCTTTCCGATCCGGCTACGCGCGCGATCTTTTGTTCGCGCGGGGGCTATGGGTCGAATTACCTGCTCGACGGTTTGAGCGTGGCGCTGGCCGCGCCCAAGATTTTTCTTGGCTCGAGCGATCTCACTTCGATCGAACTTTTCCTGTGGCAGAAATTCCGCTGGATCACCTTCTACGGGCCGATGGTGGCGTCGAACTTCGACCGCGGCGCGGGCGCGCCACACGGCTACGACTGCCCGAGCCTGATGTCCGCCATCACCGAGACGCGGCGCGGCTGGTCGATTGATTTGCAGGGCTCGCCGATGGGCGCAGGGCAGGCGGAGGGAACGCTGCTCGGCGGATGCCTCACGCTTGTGGAGGCATCGCTCGGAACGCCATGGGAAATCGATACGCACGGAGCCATTCTTCTGCTGGAAGATCGCGGCATGAAACCCTATCAGGTGGACCGGGCGCTGATGCATCTCAAGCAAGCAGGCAAGTTTCGCGGCATCGTGGGCGTCGTCCTGGGAGATTTTCCCGATTGCGCGCCGCCACCGGAAGGCGAGACGGTGGAATCGGTGGCCGGGCGTATTTTCGGGCCGCTCGGCGTGCCGGTCGTGTGGGGCTCGCCCATCGGACACACGGAGCGAGCGGGGCTGACGCTGCCTCTCGGGGTGCGCGCCCAGATATCCAGCGAGGGCCGCGGCGCCCTCAAAATTCTCGAACCGGCGTGCGCGCCATGAGCGGGCCACGCACGAAACCACCCGTGGGGCACATCCATTTGCTTGGCATCGGAGGGGCCGCGATGGCTCCCGTTGCAGGGATGCTCGCCGAACGAGGGTTTCGCGTCACCGGCTCCGACCTGGGCGTCTATCCGCCGGCTTCGAACCTGCTGCGCTCGCTCGGCATCACGTGGAACGACGGCTACCGCGCGGAGAATCTTCAACCCGCGCCCGATCTGGCCGTGGTCGGCAACGCGATCTCGCGCGGCAATCCGGAGCTCGAGCGCATCCTCGATGAAAAGATTCCGTACCGCTCGATGCCTCAGATTCTCGAGGAATATTTTATTCCGGGCCACACTTCGGTGGTGGTGGCCGGAACGCACGGCAAGACGACGACCACCGCAATGCTTGCGTGGATTTTCCAGACGGCGGGGCGGCGGCCCGATTTTCTGATCGGCGGAGTGGCGCCCAATTTCGGCGACCGCAGCTACGGCCTCGGCGGCGGGGAAGAGTTCATCATCGAAGGCGATGAATACGACACGGCGTTTTTCGACAAGGCCCCGAAATTCCTGCACTACCATCCGGACGAGCTGATTCTCACGTCGCTCGAATACGATCACGCGGATATCTATCCCGACCTCGCGTCGATTGCGCTGCAATTCCGGCGGCTGGTGAATCTGGTGCCGCGGCGCGGGCGCATTTTGATGTGGGGCGAGAGCGCGGAGCTTCGCGAGGCGACTGCGAAAGCGTTTTGCCCGGTCGAGACATTCGGGCTGACGCCGGAATGCGACTGGTGCGCGGGCGATATCCTGTGGCACGACGAAGCGACCGAGTTTCGCGTCGCCTACCGCGGCAGCGAGGTGACGCGCATTCGCATACCCGTCGCGGGGCGGCACAACGTGCTCGATGCGCTCGCCGCGATCGCGCTGGCCTACGGGCGAGGCGTGGAGTGCGACGCCATCGCGCGCGCTCTGGCCACATTCCAGAGCGTGCGCCGGCGCATGGAAATCAAAGGCGAGGCCGGCGGCATTCTGGTGGTCGAGGATTTCGCGCACCATCCCACGGCGATTCGTCTCACGCTCGAGGCTGCGCGCACGCGCTGGCCGGGCCGCAAGATATGGGCGGCCGTCGAGCCGCGATCGAATACGATGCGCCGGAAAATCTTTCAGGACGCGCTGCCGGACGCACTCTCACTGGCCGATGCGGTGCTGTTTGGCCCGGTGAGTCGCGCGCAACTGCTGGCCGAGGAAGACCGCCTTTCGCCCGAAGCCATCGCCGCCGCCGTCCGCGCGCGCGGCGCCGACGCCAGGGCCTTCGCATCCGCCGACGAGATCGTCGAGCACCTGGCGGGGCAAGCCGGGTCGGGCGATCTGATCCTGATCATGTCCAACGGCAGCTTCGACGGGCTTACCGCCAAACTTCTTGAGAAATTGCACGTCGCATCCGGTGCGCGTGCATGAAGGGCCGCGGTTCCGGATTTCGCGGTGCGCTTGCTCTGGCGTTCATCGGCTTCTGCGTATTCCTGATCGCGCCGCGTCCGGCGGCGGCGACGATCCAGTATCGCGTTTCGTTCGACCACCCCGAGCGCCATCTCTTTGGCGTGTCGATGGCGATTCCCGTCGAGGGAAGGGAAGTCACCGTTGCGATGCCCGCATGGAATGCCTTGTACCGGATCGCGGACTTCGCATACCGCGTGCGCGACGTCACCGCCCTCTGCCGCTCGGTCGATGCCGTTCCTGCAAAGGTGGAAAAGATCGACAAGCAAACGTGGCGCATCTCGCTCGCGTCGCGGTGCGAGCCCGGCGACCACAACACTTTCGAGATTCACTACTCGACGGAGTGGGACGATCCGGGCCCGTTCAATTCGCAACTCGACGAGCACCACGCCTTCATCAATCTTGCCGAGATCCTCATGTACGTTCCCGACCGGCGCGCGGAAGATGTTTCGGTGGCATTCGACAACGTGCCTGCCGGCTGGCGAACCGCGACGGAGCTTCCGGCAGCAGCCGGAGCAGCCGACGCCTATACCGCATCGAGCTACGACAAGCTCGTGGATGCGCCCGTGGAGGCGAGCAAATTCTTCGAATTCTCGTTCAACAACGATGGCGCTCACTTTCGCGTGGTCGTGGACGCGGAGGGCGACAACTGGAATCGCGTGCAGCTCGAAGACGGGCTGAAGCGCATCACCAAATACGAACTGGAACTGATGGGCGGAGCGCCCTTCGATCCGCCGCGCCACGAATACACGTTTATCTTTCACATCGGGCCCGACGACCAGGTGGAAGGCGGCGGCATGGAGCACGCCAATTCGACGGCCATCGCCATGAGCACGGTCGACTCGGCGATCCCGATCGCCGCGCATGAATTCTTCCACGCCTGGAATGTGAAGCGCATACGCCCGCAAAGCCTCGAGCCGGTGGATGACACGAAGGAGCAGTACACGCGCACGCTGTGGTTCGCCGAAGGCGTCACGAGCGCGTACGCATCGTTTGCGCTGGTGCGGACGAAATTGTGGACGAAAACACAGTTCTACGAGGACCTCGCGTCGCAAATCAGCCAGCTGGAATCGCATCCCGCGCGGCTGTGGCAAAGCGCGGAGGAATCGAGCTTCGACGCATGGTTTGAAAAATACGACGGATACAACGAGCCGGATCGCAGCATTTCGTACTACAACAAGGGGCAGATTCTCGGCGTGCTGCTCGATCTCGCGATTCGCGATGCGACCGACAATCACAAATCGCTCGACGACGTCTTCCGGCTGATGAACGCCGAATACGCGAAGCAGGGCAAATTCTATAACGACGACGAAGGAATTCGCGCGGCCGTCGAAGAAGTCGCCGGAAAGAGCTTTCAGGATTTCTTCCGCCGATACGTTTCCGGCACGGACGAGATTCCCTACAACGATTTTCTTGGCATCGCCGGGCTGCAAGTGAAGCCGGCCTCCCCAAGCCAGGAAAGCCTGGGCGCGCAGCTCGGCCCGAGCTACATCGTGACCGAAGTCGATCATCCCAGCGACCGCCAACACCGCATCCTCGAGGGCGTGTTGCGCGGCACCGACGACTGAAATGTGGGCCGCCGTGCGCACCCTCGTGGCCGGATTTCTCACATGCGTCGCGGTGCTTCTGGGCCTGCCGTTCCTGATTTTGTGGACATTCCTCACGCGGACTCCGGATGCGATGTATCGCGCGTCGATGAAGTTCTGCCGCATGGTTGTGAGGCTTGCGGGAATTCGCGTGCGCGTGGAGGGGATCGAAAACATACCTCCCGTCCCGTGCATCTTCGCGGCAAACCACGCTTCGAATCTCGATGGCGTGATCCTGCTGCCCTCGATTCCGCGCCGGATTTCCCTGTTTGCCAAGCGCGAACTCTTTCGGCTGCCGGTGCTGGGCCTCGGGATGCGGCTGGCGGGATTCGTCGCGGTGGATCGCGCGGGCAAGCAGGCCGCATCCGGGGTGGCAACCGCCGTGAGCACATTGAAGGAAGGTCTCTCCGTTTTTATCTTCCCGGAGGGAACGCGCAGCCCGGACGGGAGGCTGCAGCCCTTCAGGAAGGGCGCGATTGCGATGGCGATGGAGGCGGGAGCGCCGATCGTGCCCGTGGCGATTGCGGGGACGTTCAGGCTTCTGCGCCGGGGTGAATGGGTCGTGCGCCGGGGTGAGGTGTTCGTGCGCTTTGGCCCCGCTGTGGATGCGACTGCATACGCAATGAACCAGCGCGCCGAGCTCCTCGCTCGCATTGAGTCGCTGGTGGCTGCCGCGCTGCCCCCGGAACAGCGGCCGGAGCTGCCGGCGCGCTCTGCCGCAACGACGCCCTGATATACTCGGTTTCGGTGCCCGCGAAGCTCATTCACGAAATCATTCCGGTCGGGCTGCTGCAGTGCAACTGCTCGATTTTGGGCGATCCGGAAACACACGAGGCGATCGTGGTCGATCCCGGCGACGACGTGGATCGCATCCTCGAGATTCTGCGCCGCCATCAACTGAAAGTGCTGGCGATCGTCAGCACGCATACGCACATCGACCACGTGGGCGGGCTGGCGCAACTGCATCGCGCGACCGGCGCGCCGGTGCTTTTTCACGAGGCCGATCTGCCGCTTTATCGCAGCCTCGATATCCAAGCGGAGTGGCTCGGGATTCCCACGCCGGAGACGATGCGCATCCAGGACTTCGTGAAGGAGGGCGACACGTTGCGCTGGGGCGGGTTCGGAGCGCACGTCCTGCACACTCCGGGGCACACGCCCGGAAGCATCAGCCTCGTGGTAGAACCTACATCCACGCAAACACAAGCCGTGGCGGCAGCGGCGCACGCGAAAGCGGGCGGCTCGCTTCTTCTCGCCGGCGATACGCTGTTTCGCGGCAGCATCGGCCGCACCGACCTTCCCGGCGGCTCTTTTCCGCAGATCCTCAGCTCCATCCGCGAGAAGCTGCTCGTCCTGCCCGAGGAGATGATCGTTTTTCCCGGGCATGGGGATACGACCACGATCGGCGAAGAGCGCGAGGAGAATCCTTTTCTCCGCTAGAAGCTGTCGCAGGCCCCAGTGCCTCTTGGGCGCTGGCCGTGCGTTTCGCGCTACGTCCACTGTCCCGGGCGGTGCACAATCGCAGCCGTGGAATCAGCTCTGGCGGTGAATCCGACGCGCAGCTGGACGAGGCTCGATGGCGTCGATCTGCTTCGATCGCTCGCGATCTTCTTCGTGCTGATGAACCACGTGAACATGCGGCTGATGGCGGCGAAAGTGCCGTATACGGCGGGCCTGCCACGCGAGCTCGTCAGCTCATTGATTTGGAACGCGCAGTACGGCGTGCAGATATTCTTCGCGGTTTCGGGATTCCTGATCACTTCGACGGCATTGCGGCGATGGGGGACCCTTTCGCGCGTGAGCTTGCGCGATTTCTACATTCTTCGTTTTGCGCGAATCGCGCCATTGCTGCTCTCGCTGCTGGCGGTGCTCGGCATTCTGCATGCGGTGAATATCCACGATTTCGTGATTCCGCCGGCACGCGCGAGCCTTGGGCAAGCGCTCTTCGCCGCGCTGACGTTTCATGTGAACGTGCTCGAGGCGCGGCATGGGTATTTGCCAGGCAACTGGGATGTGCTGTGGTCGCTGTCGGTCGAGGAGATGTTCTATTTATTCTTTCCGGTCGTCTGCGTCGTGCTGCGCCGGACAAAGTGGCTTATCGCGTTTCTGCTGGTTTTCGTCGCGCTAGGCCCATTCGCGCGGACGGTGTGGTCGCATGGCAATCCGGTTTGGCAGGAGTACTCCTATCTGGGCGGGATGGATGCGATCGCGATGGGATGTCTCACGGCGATTTTCGTGGCGCGGGGCCGCCGGTTCGCTCGTCCGGCGTTGTGGACGATCGGCGGCGCGGGCGTTGCATTCCTGGCGTTCGTCCTCGCCCATCCCTTTTGGGTGCATTTCATGGAATACCCGCAGAACGGGCTGGATATGACGATCGTCGGGCTGGGCACGTGCATGGTGATCATCGCCGCCGCCGAGACGCGATGGAACAGCCCGGGAGCGCTGGCGCCGTTTTTGCTGTTGGGCCGGCGCAGCTACGAGATTTATCTGACGCACATGTTCGTCGTTTTCGCGCTGCTGCATATTTTCCTGGCGGCTGGCAAGCCGATGATCGGCGTGCCGGTGTTTTTCCTCGGCGTGATTCTGCTCGGAGCCGGGTTGGGCGAATTCGTCGCGCGATTCTATTCGGAGCCGATGAATCGGTGGTTGCGGAGACGATTGGGAGACGGCCCGGAAAAACTCGGCTCCGTGGTGGACGCGCCGAAGAATATTCCGCCTGCTGGAATCAAAAGCGCCGTATAGCGCATCCTGTGCGCGGGGTGGTATGTTCCGTTTTTCTTTCCTCAAACAGCTGGTCCGGGAGGCGTGTATGAACGCGTTCAGCATTCGCAAGAGATGTCGTCGATCGGGCGGGGCGCTGGCATTTCTCGGGGGAATCATGGCTCTCGGGCTGATTTTGCCTGCTTGCGCGGAGGCTCAGTCTGCCTATAACGCGGCGAAAAAGGGCGACGCGTCGCTCGAAGCGCGCATCCAACGTCTCGAGGATATCGAGGAGATTCGGACGCTGCTGGCGGACTACGGACGCTTCCTGGATGCTCACGATCTGGTCGCTTACTCACACCTCTTCGCCAAGGACGGCGAGTGGGTGGGCGGGTTCGGCTCGGCGAAGGGCCCTGCCGGCATCCAGGCGCTCATGGAAAAAAATCTCGGCCCTGGTCCCGCTGCCAAGCCGGGCACGACCTTTCACATTCTGACGAATTTCATCATCAACGTGCAGGGCGACACCGCAACCGCATGGTCCCGGTGGGTTTTCGTCACCACAGGACCCGACCATCGGCCCACCCCGGCAATGGGAGGGCACTACGACGACACCCTCGTCCGCGAGGATGGCCATTGGAAGTTTCAGCGGCGGGTAGCCGTTAACGACATTCCGCAGGGGAGCGCTGCACCTGCGATGGCGCCAAAATGAGCGCGGAGGGGCCTAGTCCTAGGACTATCTGTTGCGAACCTTGGAACACGCCTCTTGTCCTTCGCTTTACTCGACATGCAGCCCGCTGGATAATCGCGGCGTCAAAGATTGGCATTGGCAGCGCGACTCACATGATTGGCTGCCTGAGAACTACAGTTTCAAATGGGTACAGTGCGCTTTTCGGTTTATACTTACGGTATTTCCGAAGGGCAGCGGGCCCCATGCAAGACGTTGAGTTTGAATCGCAGCCGCTCAGGGCCAGATCCTCTCGCAGTTTTGATCGGCCGAATCCCGCGGCGCGTGAAATTTGCGGGGTGATGGAAATATGAGACGTTCCGATTTGGTTCGAAATGCAGGGAAGGGGAAGACCGTGCGTACATCCCAGATTGTATTCGGCGAGCGGCAGCACTTGCTGCGCGTGCTCGATTCCGTGGAGCACAGCGCTTTGCCGGCGTCGCGCCTCGATCAGGAGCGGCGTGTGATCGAGCAACTGATCCACGCGCGTACACAGGAACTTAACCACATCAATCCCGGCTGGGACGAAAAAGTGGGCACTGTGCTCAGCTCGGAAGTGCGTCCCGATGCGCTCGACCAACTCTCGCGCCAGGCGCCCAAGGAAGATTACTATCTGCTGCGCTTGATCAGCGAGCACCCGAAAGTGACGGCGAAGACGCTCGGGCGCCTGTCGCACCATCCATATTCGGCGATTCGCGAGAATATCGCGCGCCATCCCAATAGCGACGCTTCCACGCTTTCACGGCTGAGCCGCGACCGCTCGCAGCCGCTCTGGTATCTCGTGGCGTTCAATCCGAATGCGCCCGCGCCGCTTCGCAAGAAGCTGCAGGAGCGCATGCGCCGCCTCGGCGAAAAGACAGCCACGCAGTAGGAATTCGATCGCAGGTCTCGCAGGCGACATCTCTGCCGGGCCGGGAGAATCACCGGCCCGCCTCACATAAAATCACGCGCCGTCATGGCGGCGAAGGACGGAAAGGTGCGACCGGAACCGCGATGTTCGGCAGGCGGTAGACGTAGCCGATCACCGCGCTGGAACTGACGGGCATGCCGTCGAAGGTGGCCGGCTCGAAGGTCCATTTCTCCGCCGCATCGATGGACGTCTTCGCCAGGAATGGCGCCCACACGGGTGTGGCGCGCTTCACATGGCCGCTGCCGTCGATCTCGGCATCGAGTATCACGGAGCCGTGCGCGAGGCTATTCAAGGGGTAGTTCGCCCAAGAGGCAGTTGTGGTTTTCGGGGACAGAAACCCATTCGGGTCCGGCGAAAGAACCATCACTTCCTTGCCAAGCGCGGGAGTCTCGGTGCCGGCGAGGCGGTAATCGCTGGGATTGAAGACGACGCTGACAGTGATCGTCGAATCGATGCCATGGCCGTCGAGCATCGCGGGCTTGAAAGTCCACTTCTGGACGGAAAGCAGGACGGGTGAAGTCAGCGAAGGAATGTCGCGCAGAACATCGGTGTTTTTGATCTTTCCGGTGTCATCCAGATTGACCGCAACGACCACAACGCCCGCCGCGCCGCTATTGATCGGATACACGATATCCGACGCCGTCAACAATTCCGGCGCCGCGAATTTCGGATGTTTGCCTTGAGCCGGGAACGCGGGAGCAGCTGAAATGGTCGATAAAATGGCCAACGCCAGCAGAGCGGGGAATGCGCGAAATCGGAAGCAGCGCCTCATCCACAGACCCACAAACTGATTCTAGCGCCGCGGCAGGCACAAAGGAAACCGAAGCCACGTCCATCATTTGCCGGGCTGAGTTTCACGTTCGATCTTTCCGGCGGCGTGCTCGGTCTTTTTCGCAGATTTGTTGACAACGTGCTTGGTTTCCTTTTTCGTGGCGCTCCCGGCTTTCTTCGCGGCGTCCTTGGTGTCGCGGCTGGCGGACTGCATGTCCTGCGCCGCGGACGGATCGTGCTTCGCGGCGCGCAGCGCATACGGCGCGAAAGCGGCACAAATGAGCAGATAGAAACTACCCGCGGCGAGCGCCAGTTTCTTCATATTGCTCATGCCCTTTCTCCTTCGTCGTCTCTCTCTCAATGCGCACCTCGATTCCCAGAAAACAGGCTAGCGCCGGCAGCGGGGAGAGCGAATACTCGGAAGCGTTGAGAACGGCGGGAGATATGCGGTAGCCCGGGACCTGCCAGGCCACTAGACGGCGCTGGCGGCTTATCGAGCGCCGGACGAGGCGAGCTTCGACGTGATTTCGCGGACGTAGTTCTGCGTTTCGGGGAAAGGCGGGACGCCGCCGTAGCGGTCGACCATTTCGGGGCCCGCATTGTAGGCCGCAAGCGCAAACCTAAGATTCCCCCGGTAGCGCACCAGCAGGTCCTTCAAATAGTGGGTACCGGCTTCGATATTCTGGGCGGGATCGAAGATATTGGCCACGCCGTAACGCGCGGCGGTTTCGCGCAACAATTGCATCAGGCCGAGCGCTCGTTTTCTCGAGACGGCCTTGGCATTGAAGTTCGATTCCGCTTCGATTACCTGGGCGATGAGCTTTTCATCGACGCCGTGTTTTTGCGCGGCGGCGTGAATCAGCCTGGCGTAGCGGACGCCGAAATCGACGTTCGCGGGCGGCGGGGCGGGGAATTGATCCTCGGGTTCGACGTCGATCAATTCTTCCGCCGGAATTTGAACCGTCCCACCCTCGACCGTGAGCTCGACTTCGTTGCCCTGCTGCACGTAGCCGGTGATATGAAGGCGCATCCCATTGCGCAGCACGGCATAATCGGCGCGAGCCGCCGGCGCGGCGATCGACGCAGTGAGACCCGCCAGCAGCATCGCGCCCAAAATGGCCGTGGATTTCATTCCGTTATTTGTGGACTGCGGCGACTATTTGTGTCCCGACTGGCCCGGAGGATTTGCGGGTGGCCGCTGCCGGCTCGCCGGGGGAACGATTCCATTGTCGCGCAGATATTCGACCATCTGGCCGTAGTGGTCCATCGAATGTGCACAATCGAAAATCACGATGGCGGCGGGGGTGCGCAGGAACGGAGTCGGCGGCTTCGGCAAATCGGCAAAGGCATTTTCGGCGTTGATGGTCGCGATGGCTTTATGGCCCAGCGCGAAAGAGTCTTTCAGATACTGCATGATTTCGGCCTTCGTTTTCACGGAGTCCGGGCCGTTTTCGGCCTCGAATTGCGAAGCGGGCGTGGCCGCCGGCTGGCCGAGGATTCCGCCGAAGAAGCGGTCATTCGTGGCCGCGATGTGTTTCACTTCCTGCGCGAAGGTACGCACGCCGGCGAAGTTTCCATTGGTTGGCGCGAAGGAGTATTTGTCCTCCGGCATGGCGTCGGCCGCGCCCTCGATCTCGCGTTCCTCGATCGAAAGCTGAAAATCGAGCGTGGAGGTAATGGTGGCGGGCTTGGACGACATCGCCGGCCTTCCCATCGGCGGGCCCTGCTGCGCCCATGTCGTCGCACCCGTCAGTAGTCCCGTCGCACAAAGCAATCCACCCGCAATCACCGTAAGAACCTTCATCTCATTCCCCCTTTTTCCGCGAGCTCGTTCCGTGGCCATTCAGCGCATACGATCGAATGGCGGCCGCCACGCCGCAGTCGTCGTTCGAGAGGGTAACGCGCCAGCCGAGCGATTTCAACTCGGCCACGGCATTGCCCATCACGACGGGCGTTCCGGCAAACTCCAGCATTTCGCGGTCGTTCCAGTTGTCGCCGATCGCCATCACTTCGTCGGGCGCGATGCCGCGGCGCCTGGCCCATTCGGCGAGCGCCGTGCCTTTCGTCACGCCACGGCGCAGCACATCGAGCATGGACATGCCGCGCTCTGCGTACTCGGTCAAGGCCAGGGTGTATTCTTCGCGGCGTTCGTGCGTTTCGAGCGTGCGCTGCGCCGCGCGAATGGGCGCGCATTCGCCGATGAACATGATCTCCACCGGATCCTCACCCTCGAGGCACGCCGCGAGAGGTGCAACCTCCGCCACCTGATGGCGGTGCCGCCGGAGGTAGGGACCCATGAAGGGCCCTTCCCAGTCGATTCGCTCGAAGATCACCTGACGCTCGGCCGGGCGGTCGAAAATGACGCCCTGGTAGGGGCGGAATTGGGAGGTCGCCTCAATCACGCGGCGGGCCGTCTCAGTCGGCAGCAGGGAACGCATGTGCGTCTCGCCCGAGCCTGACTTCACCAGCGCCCCATTGCTGACGATCAAATGGGCGTCGCAGGGGAGTTGCTGTGCGATTCTGCGCGCAGGGTCGAATCTCCGGCCGGTCACAATCACGATCTCGATGCCCCGTTCGGCCGCTTCGCCGATTGCGAGGGCATTCGCCTCGGGAAGCTCGCCGCGGCTGTCGAGCAGCGTACCGTCGATATCGGTTGCGATTAGCCGAATAGGCAAGAAAAAGGGCCTCCACACAAGGCTAGCATCCCAAACGGGCAATTGAAAGGGCAGGGGAAAGCCGGTAACCATCCAATTTGGAGCAAGTTACGAGACTACGGACCGCGGGCCGACGGAGCAGCTGGTTCTAAGGTATTTTACCCGGTATGAATCAGCTAACTACCGGATTGAGACCACTCGGCAGAGCAATTACCCTCATTTCACTACACGACGAACGGGAGCTTTGCCGGTCGTGAAGTACAAACGTCGAGCGGGGACCGATCGCACACCCCGAGACCTTCTTTCCCTACTCGACGATTTTATGCGGCCGGCAGGGCTCCTGCCCCTTACTTCCTGACCACGCAGATCCACCTAAGTAGAGTCCGAATTCTCCGGAACGGAAACCCGTGGCCTCGCCTTCCGAGCGCCTGCGCGTATTCGGCGCGTCAGATTACGCGCACGTGAATGCCGCGTTAAAAACTTGCGACCCCCAAAGGCCGGTTTTTCATCGAATGCGTGCGCCCAAGCTGACTGAGTCAGGTGGACGACAAAAAAGGGGAGGGGGGACAATGCAGAGATTCACTCTATGTATTCTTGTTCTTCTGTTCACGGCTTCCTCGGCCATGGCCGCAAACGACCATGCGAGCGACACGAAAGCGCCGCCCACTACCGGGGCAGGCGCATCGCCGAACGGGACTCCTGCGGCTTCGCCGGCGGAATCCGAATTGCGAGACTTGCGGGATCTTCTGCTGGAGCAACAGAAACGCATCGATGAACTGGAATCAGAGGTCAGCGAAATGAAGCGAGCATCGGCGCCGGCAGCCGCCGGGTCTGCAGCGTCGGGTGCGACTACAGTCTCTGCGGCAGCGACAGCCACCGCACTTCCAGCCCCGCTTCCCGCGGCGGCCGCCTCGCCGGCGGCAGCGGCAGCCGGCAGCTCCACCCTCGCCTCGGATTCGCAGGGCGACCGGCACGCGCCTCTGTCCTTCAAGATCGGCGACGCCGAGTTTACGCCCGGCGGCTTCCTCGATTTCAGTTCCTTCACCCGTACCGAGAACCTTGGCAGCGGAATCGCGACCAGCTTTGGCACCGTCCCGTTCAAGGGCAGCCAGCAGGCCGCTCTCACCGAAAGCCGACTTTCCTCGCAGTACTCGCGCCTGAGCCTCAAGGTGCATGCGAACGTGAACAGCTCGACCAGTGTCACCGGTTACGTGGAAGCCGATTTCCTCGGATTCCAACCCGCAAACGCCTATGAGACGGCCAACAGCAATTCGCTCCGCGAGCGCGTTTACTGGGTCGACGTGCGTCACGGCAAGTGGGAGGTTCTAGGCGGCCAGGAATGGTCGATGTTGCAACCCAACCGCGTCGGCATCTCGCCGGACACTCCCGACGTCTTCTTCACGCAAAATGAAGATCCGAACTTCCAGGTAGGCCTCATCTGGGCGCGCCAGGCTCAGTTCCGTGTGGTCTACCATGCGAACAACTGGTGGACATTGGGCGCTTCAATCGAAAATCCGGACCAGTTCGTTCCGGCATCAGTGGTATTTCCTGGAGACTCGTTCGCCAGTCAATTTGACAACGGCAGCGGCAGCACCAGCGCCGCAAGCGCCGGCACGAACACGGCGAGCCCCACGCTGCATCCCGACATCATCGTGAAGACTGCGTTCGACTGGAAACCGTTCGGGCATTCGGCGCACGTGGAAGCTTCGGGACTGATTCGCAGCTTCAAGGTCTACAACACTCTTGCGGCTCCCGCGGCCACCAACACGATCACGGGCGGCGGCGGTTCGCTCAATGCCAACTTTGAACTTTTCAATAATTTCCGCCTGGTCGGGAACTCATTCTACAGCTGCGGCGGCGGACGTTACATCTTCGGCCTTGGGCCGGATGTCGTCGTCCGGCCCGACGGCAATCTGTCTTGCGTCCATTCCGGTTCCGGGATCGGAGGCTTCGAGTGGCAGACGACTCCGAAATACATGGTCGCGGGGTATTACGGCGCGGCCTACTACCAGCGCAACTTCGGCCTCTTGCCTGCGACGGGATCACCCACGCCAACCTGTGACGGACAAGTGGGCTTCACCTGCGTCGGCTTTGGATTTCCAGGGTCGGCCAACAGCGCAAATCGCGCAGTTCAGGAAGCGACCTTCGACTTCATCCCGACTCTCTGGTCGAGCCCCTACTACGGCAAACTTCAGCTCATCACGCAATATTCTTACTTGACGCGTGCTCCGTGGTGGGTGGCCACGGGTAGCCCGAAAAATGCGCACCTGAGCATGATCTACGTTGATGTGCGATACGTCCTGCCGTAGTCGCGGCTTGTTCGTGCCGTTCCAGCGAGGCGACGGGCGCGCGCCCGGGCCCTGTTGGAACGGCACGATGGCAAGTCGCTCCGGCTGCGACTCCGACCCGCAAAGACGCGCCGCCTAACGCGTTGAATCGAATCACAATTGGCTGCCGTTGACCCGTTTGCTAGAATGATCGGCGCGGTGGGCGGCTAGCTCAGTTGGGAGAGCATCGCGTTCGCAACGCGGGGGTCGGGGGTTCGAATCCCCTGCCGTCCACCAGTCTTCGCCCGTCCAGCCCGTGTCCAGCCCGGAGACATGGGTGACAGAACGTACCCAAGACATCGGTAACACTTTTGGGCCGAACTGCTCTTCGAGCATTCGCTCGCTTCACGGCAGTCGACTATAGCAGCGACGGCCTGCACGTTCCTTTCGCCTGGCAATTTCGAAAATTAACTTGCACCGGACATGGGCAATGGGATTACCATCCGGTATGCGGTTCGCCGGGAGCCAACCCGGGCTTTCCATTGGCGCTGAAATGGCTCCGCGCCAGGAAGAATTTTCTGGTGCGCCCCGACCACGATTTTCTCCACTGAGGGCATTGATAATCGGGGCGCTCGCGGTGACATGTGCATCGTGGCCCGCACGTGGACAGGCCAGGCCGCAGCCGATTCCCCCTCCTAGCTCGATGGACCCATCCTCCTCTGGCTCTGGAAATAGCTCGACATGGTTTCCCACGCCGACTTCGCCCAGCGATCCCTTGGCGGCAGACCCGTGGGACGCCGTGACCGCGCCTTTGGCGATGATGCCGGTCGACACGTCGTGGCTGCTGGCCGCCGAATCGTGCAATTCATGGACGGAATCTTCGGCGGGCAGCCCTACCGTGAGCGTGGCGAGACTTTCCGTGCCGAAGAAAGCGTCGAGCGAATACCAGAAGGGTTGCGGCGCGCTGAAGGACCGGAGACTAAACGACGCCGAAGAGCACGAACGCAGCGCCGTGAAAATCTATCCGAATTACGCCGCCGCGTGGGTAGTGCTGGGCCAGGTGCTGGGCGCCGAGCGAAAGCCGGACGACGGACGCATGGCGTGTTCGCAAGCCCGCAGCGTGGACCCGAATTACGTGGCGCCTTATCTTTGCCTGGCGGATTTTGCGGCGGCGGTGCAGAACTGGAAAGAGGTTTCGATCCTAACGGTGAGCGCGCTTTCCCTCGATCCGACGGGCAACGCCTATTCCTTCTACTATGCCGCGGCCGCGGAGTTTCACGAGGGCGACCTGGACAGGGCGGAAAAGGACGCGAAGAATTCGATCAAGCTCGACAAATGGCACCACCTCGCGAAGGTGCACTTGCTGCTTGCGGAGATATACAAGGCGAAACAGGATCTTGCCGGGCAGGCCGCTCAGCTACGCGAATACCTGAAGATGGCGCCGAATGCGGCGGATTCCGCCGGGATCAAGACCGCGCTCGTCGAGCTGGAAGCGAAGCCTCAGCAGCAGCCTTGATTGCAGCTTTGATTTCAGCTTTTCGAAAGACCCGCCAAATTGCCTAGGGGTTCGGATTTCCGATGTCGCTGCTATTCTCGCGCTGCGCCACCACCTTGCGCGCTGTGGCGTAGAGCGCCTTGGCCTGCGGGAGAGATTCGATCGCCTTCTCGAGCTGCGGATCGTTTTCGAGTTGAACTTTGTAGCCCGCGTCGAGCCCGAAGACCGTCGTAAATACCTCGCGCTTGATCTCCCACTTCAGCCACGGCGTATTCTGCTGAATCTGTTCCTGAGTGAACGGAATGTGCTGCTGCGTGAGATATTTCTGGAAATCCGCCAGCACCGCATCGTCGACGGTGAAATCCTTCGTCACATCCGGCTTGGTGCCGAGATAGTAGCGGGCGAAATCGCCGACGCCGGCAGGCAGAGGATAGAAGACGCCGCGCGCTTCGAGAAGCTCCTCGAAATCATCGGGCTTGGGAGCCGCGACGGTCACGTCCGGAGTAATTCCGCCTTCGCCGTAAACCTGGCGTCCCGTGTCGGTGAGTTTCACCTCGGGCTTGCGCGGGCGCTGCGGGTTGTAATGGTAATCGTACAGCGTGACGTTCTTGTAGTTGCGCTGGATCAGGCGGCCGCTGGGCGTGTAATAGCGCGCCGTCGTGAGCAGCAGGGCGGTGTCTTCGCTCAGCGGGAACTGCGTCTGCACCAGGCCCTTGCCGAAGGTCGTTTCGCCCACGATCAGGCCGCGGTCATGGTCCTGAATCGCGCCGGAAACGATTTCGGAAGCCGAGGCGCTGCCGTTGTTGACGAGAACAACGAGCGGGACGTCGATGCCCTGGTTGCCGCGCACCGCGTAATACGGGCGCTCCGGAGAGGATCGGCCGCGGTGCGAAACCACGAGCTCGTTCTTGTCGAGGAACATGTCGGCCATGCCGACGGCCTGATTCAGCAAGCCGCCGCCATTGTCGCGCAAGTCGATGATCAGACCATCGAGCTTCGAGTAATCGAGCTTTTGCAGCGCATCCGTCAAATCGCTGTCGGTGGTCTCGTTGAACGTCGAGACGTGCACGTAGCCGATGCCCGGCTTCACCATTTCGGAATATTCCACGCCGGGGCGGGGGATTTCATCGCGCACCACCGTCACTTCAATCGGCTTGGCCCAGCCTTCGCGACCGAGGGAAATGTGAACCGGCGTGCCCTTGGCGCCCTTGAGCATGTCCGCCACCTGATTGGTGGTGAGGCCCTGGCAGCTCTTGCCATCGACTTTGAGAATCACGTCGCCGGGGCGGATCCCCGCTTTGTAGGCCGGGGAATTGACGAAAGGCGCTTGCACGACCGTCTGTCCGGTATTGCTTTGCTCGACGATCATTCCGACGCCGTAATATTTTCCTTCTTGTTCTTCGCGGAAGAGCGCGTATTGCTTGGGATCGAAGAAATTCGAGTGCGGATCGAGGACGTGCAGCATGCCGGGGATCGCGCCGTCGTAAATCACCTTGTCGGTATCGACTGGATCGGCGTAATTGCGCTGCACGACGGAAAGAACTCGCGTGAAGCTCTTCACGGAGTCCTGCAACTGGTCCGTATCGGGAGATCCCGCGGACGTCGCGATTGCCGCCGGGCCGTAGAAGCCGCCCAGAATTGCCGAAACAGCCAGCACCAGAATCAAAAGTCCGATGCCGCGCGCCGCCGACCCCGAAGACTTCTTCAATTTCGCTGATCCCATTACCGCCTCTTTCCGCCCCCTCTGGCTATCGGAAGTATAGCATATCAGTTTGAAGCACCTTCCCTGAGCGGAGGCGCCGTTTCCTGGCGCAAATTCGCCTGGTTTCGAACTGCCAGGGCTCGAATCCCACCGGGCAGCGAAGGAAACGCGAGCCCTGGCGCACAAACGCTGTGATAACATCCGCAACCATTAGCCCACCCGAAAGCGGGGAATGCAGCCAAGGAGCGTGAGCATGCGAACGAGACTGGGAACAGTCGCGGGCCTGGCAATTTGCGTGATGTGCGCGTTCACGATACGCGGGCATGCCGCGACAGGCGGCGCGAAGCAAGCGTCCGCGATCGCGCAGCCGTGTGATTACGCCTGCCTGACGGGCGTGATGGACGGATACCTCAAGGCCCTCGTGGCGCACGATCCGTCGCAGATTCCGGCTGCGGAACACGTGAGATTCACGGAGAACACCATTCCGCTCAAACTTGGCGACGCACTGTGGGGCACGATCAGCGGCATGGGCACCTATAAGCTTTACTTTGCCGATTTCCGCGATGGTCAGGTGGGATTCGAGGGCACGATCCGAGAGAATGGCACTCCCGCAATCCTTCTGGCCCGCCTGAAAGTAACGGGCGGAAAAATCAGCGAGATCGAGACGCTCGTTCACCGCAACGCGGATGAGGCCAAGGCCCTCGAAAAGTTCGGCCAGCCCAATCCCGTGTGGCTTCAGCCGCTGACAGCCTCGCAGAAAGTGTCACGCGCCGAAATGCTGAAAATCGCCGACACGTATTTCGAGGGAATCCTCCATTCCTCGGGCGATATGGTGCCCTTCGATCCCAAGTGCAACCGGATCCTCGATGGGTTTCAGGACACCAACAACGCCGCGGCGAAGGGCTGGTTCGATATGAACTCTTTCCGGCCCGACGCGATGGGAATTCGCGAGAACATGAACACCGGAGTCTGGACCTACATTCACTCCATCCATCCGCGGCGATACCTCGTGGTCGACGAAAAGATGGGGATCGTTTTCGGCGTGTTCATGTTCAATCACCCGGGCAAGGTGACATTCGCCAACGTGAAAACTGTCGGGAAGGTCCCGATGCCGCCGGTAGTCATGCGGCCGTCGAGCGTCGAAATGGGCGAATTCTTCAAGATCGAGAGCGGGAAAATCCGCCAGATCGAGGGAATTTCGGTGGCGCTGCCCTATGGGTCTTCGACAGGCTGGGAGCACGCGGACTAGGCGAATCCTCTCGAGGCCGGATGCAATCGCCGCGCGGACTGACGGGCGCTTCAAATCGTGCCGTCTGGCGACGCAAAGATGATTGCATCATCCAATGAGCCATGCCGGAACTGCCGGATATCTCCGCCTATATCACCTCGCTCGAACCGCGCATCGTGGGGCAGCGCCTCGAGCGCGTGCGCCTGGCGAGCGTTTTTCTCTTGCGAACGGCAGAGCCGCCGATTGCCGGCGCGGAAGGGCGCGCCGTGCGAGAACTCCGGCGGATCGGCAAGCGCATCGCGATTGGCGTGGAGGGCGATCTCTGGCTCGTCCTGCATCTGATGATTGCAGGACGGCTGCACTGGCGAGCGCCGGGAGCGAAACTTTCCGGGCGGCAGAATCTGGCGGCGTTTGATTTTGCCAGGGGCTCGCTGGTGCTCACCGAAGCGGGCACCAAGCGGCGCGCGGCACTGCACGTGGTGGTGGGCGAGGAGGGGTTGGCGTCGATCGACCCGGGAGGGATCGATGTATTCGCAAGCGGCCTGGCGGAGTTCCGCGCCGTGCTCGCAGCCGAAAATCGCACGCTGAAGCGAGCGCTCACCGATCCGCGGCTGCTGAGCGGCATCGGAAACGCATATTCGGACGAGATTTTGCACGCAGCGAAAATGTCGCCGGTAACGTTGACGCATAAGCTGAAAGACGACGAGTGGCGGCGGCTGTTTGCCGCGACGCGCGAGACGCTTGCGCTGTGGATCGAACGATTGCGCGCCGAGGCGGGAGACGCCTTTCCGGAAAATGTGACCGCATTTCGCGAGGATATGGCCGTGCACGGGCGGTACGGGCAGCCGTGCCCCAGATGCGGGGAGAAGATTCAGCGGATTCGCTACGCGGACAACGAGACGAATTACTGCGCGCGGTGCCAGACCGGCGGGAAGGTGCTGGCGGATCGGAGCTTGTCGCGGCTCTTGGGCGCGGATTGGCCGCGGACGCTGGAGGAGCTTGAGGCCCTGAGGCGGAAGTAAAGAGAACCCGAAGAGCTGCGCCGTAAGAACATCACCCCTAAAAAGCGAGCGGCTGCATAATTCAAAGGCAAACCTTCGATCGCTGGCGCATCCGCGCGCATGCCCTCAGCGGCGTGTGCTATAAAAACAGATTGAGAGATTCGGCGGCGCGGCGAGGCTTGGTGATGGACGGCTGGATGCTGGGCGGCAGAACCGGAAAATTCCTCGCGAGAATCTGTGCGCTCGCGCTGGCGGTGCTGATTTCATTCGCCTGGCCCACGCCGAGCGCGGGGTACGCCGTGCTGGCGCATGAGGCGATCATCGACAGCGCGTGGGATACGAACATCCGGCCGCTGCTGCTGAAGCGCTTTCCGAATGCCACGCCGGCGGAATTGAAAGAGGCGCACGGGTATGCCTACGGCGGGGCCATCATTCAGGATATGGGCTACTACCCGCACGGAAACAAATTTTTCAGCGATCTCGCCCATTACGTGCGGAGCGGCGATTTCGTCCTGGCGCTGCTGCGCGATTCGAAGGATCTCGACGGCTACGCCTTTGCGCTCGGCGCGCTTTCTCATTATGCCGCGGACAACGAAGGGCACAGCATCGGCGTGAATCGCTCGGTGCCCATCCTGTATCCCAAGATGGACAAGAAATACGGCGATCTGGTGACGTACGAGGAGAATCCGCTCGACCATGTGAAAACGGAATTCGGATTCGACGTTCTTGAAGTGGCGCAGGGACGCTACGCTTCGACCGCATACCACGACTTTATCGGCTTCGGAGTGGCGCTTCCGCTGCTGGAACAGGCATTTCAGGAGACCTATGGCCTCGACCTGAAGAGTGTTCTCACGGACGAAAACAAGGTGCTGGGCTCTTATCGTTATGATGTGAGCCGGCTGCTGCCGAAGGCTACGCGAGTTGCGTGGAGCATGAAGAAAGATCAAATCCAGCGCGATCAGCCCGGCATGACGAAGAAGAGATTTCTCTACAATATCAAGCGTTCGAGTTACCGCAAGTATTGGGGCAAAGACTACCAGCCGCCCACTTTCGGCGAACGGCTTCTCGCTTTTCTGGTGAAAATCGTTCCGAAGATCGGCCCGCTGGATGTGCTGGAGCTTCGAACGCCCACCCCACAGACGGAACAGATGTTCGAGGCCAGCTTCAACGCAGCTTTGGATCACTACCGGAGGCTGCTCGGTGAAGTCGCAAACGGCGAGCCGCACATCCCCAACGATAATTTCGATACCGGCACCGTCACGGGCCCGGGCGAATATTGGCTCAACGATGAGACGCAGGCACGGTTGCTCGATGCGCTGGCCAAACAGAATTTCAGCGGAGCTTCGCCCGAAATCCGGGCCGAGCTGCTGCAATTCTTCGCCGATCCGAATGCGCCCTATGCGATCAAGAAAAAGAAGAAAGAATGGGCCCGAGTGCAGGCCGAGATCGCTCAGCTCAAGCAGGCGACGCCGGCAACGGTAGCCGCCGGCCCGGGCGATCCCATTTCCAGCAGTGAACCCTTCACGAGCGATCCCGCGGAAACGCTGCAGCAATAATTCACGTCAAGATAGTGGAGTTGAAAGTCGATCGATTCTCCATGGAGGATCATCTTGAAGACAATCAAATTGCATGTACTGTGCATGAGTGTGGCGATTCTGGTGTTGGCTCCGGTGCTGCGCGCGGAGCAATTCAAGGCGCCGGCGAATGCTCCGGTGCCTCCGCAGATCGCCGCTGCGCATAGCATTTTCATCGCAAATGCGGGCGGAGAGAGCCTGGACCAAATCACGGATCAGACTGTTTTCAACGGCGGTCCGGACCGCCCCTACAACGAATTCTACGCGGCGATGCAAACGTGGGGACACTATCAAATCGTCTCTTCGCCGGCCGCGGCCGACCTGATTTTTCAAATCAGCTGGAACCTGTCAGACACAGGCCTGAAGCTGCCCGTGCTCGGGCAACTTCGGTTGCTGGTGATCGATCCGAAGACGAACGCGACGCTGTGGAGCTTCACGGAATATGTCCGAGGGGCGATCCTGCTGGGGAACCGCGATAAGAATTTCGACTATGCGATGACCTCGGTCGTGAATCGCATGAAGGCGCTCGAAGCTCCGGCGCCGACAGTGGCGCAATAAAAGCTCCAACCGGCGCAAGGCGAGTGCGCCGGTGCGTTTGACACGTCTCGGACCCTCTTCTATTATGCAAAACAGGGGCTGCGACGCCGCCAACAGGGCTGCAAAATGCTCAGCATTCCACACCTTATCGTGATTTTTGTGGTGGCTCTGGTGGTCTTCGGGCCGGAGAAGCTGCCCGAATTGGCGCGGAATTTCGGCAAGGTGATGGCGGAATTCCGGCGCGCGACGGGCGATCTGCGCACCACATTCGAGGGCCACATGCGCGATCTGGAGCGCGAAGCAGAGACGCGCCGAATCGCCCCCGTGCCTGCGCCTGCAACGAACGCAGCGCCCGCGCAATCTGCGCAGTCCGCCGCGACCGGGCCCCAACCGGTTCCATCGGAGCCGGCGCGCGCTGTGCCTTCGCCGACGGCCGATCCGCCTGCCGGCATCGCCAATGAAGCTGCTGCCAAGGCCGGCGTGATCGATCCGATGCAGGATCCCTATCTCCCGGGATACGATTTCGAGGTCCCGCAGAATCCGGAATTGCCGCTGGAATCCGCGCAAACCTCCGCAAGCCACAAGGCGCCTGAGGCAGACGAGAAATTTCCGGAAAAAGTCCCCCAAAAGTGAACGATGGCCGCGCCCGCACAGCCTGAACGCCTCCTCCGCGAAAGGACCGACGAAGAAGCAGGCGGGTCGATGTCGTTTTTCGACCACCTGGTGGAGCTGCGCAAGCGGATCGTGAGCAGCCTCGCGGCCGTGGGCATCGGGATGGTCCTGGGTTTCTTCGTCGCTCGGCGGTTCATCACGTTCATCACGCAGCCGATGATCGATGCGCTCAAGGCCAACCACATCGATCCGAATCTCTACTACACGAACCCCGCAGGGTACGTGAGCCTGGTAATCACGCTTTCGCTATATCTCGGGATCGTGATTGCCATGCCGTGGGTGCTGTATCAGGTGTGGCTATTCGTGGCGCCGGGGCTCTATAAGCACGAGCGGCGCGCGGTGGCGAGCTTTATCACCTCGGCGATGTTTCTATTCGTGTGCGGACTCGTCTTCGGGTATTACATCATGCTGCCGCGGGTGCTCACCTACATCGTCGGGTTCGCGAACGAAGGGCCGATCAAGCCGCTGATCAACGTCAACGAATACTTCGAGCTGATCGTGGTGGTGCTGGTCGGCCTCGGCGTAATTTTCGAGATGCCGGTGGTGGTGTTCATCCTTTCGATGTTTGGGATCGTGACGCCGAAATTTCTGCTGAAGAATTTCCGCTACGCAATGCTGCTGATTACGGTGGCGGCCGCGATCGTGACGCCCACGCCGGACGCGACCACGATGATCGTGTTCATGGCGCCAATGGTGCTGCTGTATTTCGTGAGCGTTCTGGTGGCGTGGGCCGTGGTGCGGAAGAAACGCGCAAAAGCACAGACCGAGGCCGGGGCGTGATCGCGTGATTTTCCTGCGAAGGGCGCTTCTGGCCGCGGCTCTCGCCACGATTGCGATTTTGCCCGCTGCCTGCGGGCACGATTCCGCGCCTTCCAGCGCTTCCGCAGTTGCCACGCCCGCCGCTGCTGCACCCTCGGGTGCGACCTCGGCGCAACCGCCAACGATCGCCCCAGCCGATGCGGCTCTTCCCGCCGCACAGACCGGGGGCTTCGACGGCGCCGCTGCGTACGACTACACCGCGAAGCTTGTCGCGTTTGGCCCGCGGCCGCCGGCCTCGGATGCCATTCACCACACACAGGACTACATCGCGGGGCAGCTGAAGAGCTTCGGCTGCGCCGTCGATACGGATGATTTTCATGCGGACACCCCGATCGGTTCGCTCGCGATGAAAAACATCATCGCGAAAATTCCCGGCACGGGGCAGGGAATTATCCTGCTGCTGACGCACTACGACACGCTGCGGCTCGATAATTTCGTCGGCGCGGATGATGGGGGATCATCGAGCGGGCTGATGCTGGAAATGGCGCGGCTGCTGTGCGCCGGGCCAAAGCGCAAGTATGCGGTGTGGATCGCATTTGTGGACGGCGAGGAAGCGCAGGTTGTGGTGAATGGGCAGGCGCAATGGGCGGGCACGGATAATACCTACGGTTCGCGCGAACTGGCCGCACGGATGGACTTGTCCGGCGAATTGAAGCACGTGCGCGCCGTGATTCTTGCCGACATGATCGGGCAGAAGAACCTGGAAATTCCTCGCGAAAGCAACTCCACGAAGTGGCTGACGAATCTGGTGTGGTCGACGGCGGCGCGACTGGGGTACAAGGACACTTTCGTATCGAGCGAAGGGGCAGTCGAAGACGACCATCAGTCGTTCTTGAGCCGCAATGTTCCTGCGGTGGACATCATCGACCTCAACGGATATTCGGCTTACTGGCACACGCCGCAGGACACCATGGACAAGCTCAGCCCGCGCAGCTTTTCAATCGTCGGGTATGTGATTCTCGAATCCGTGGCCGAGATCGAGCGCTGAGGACTTCTCCGGCCGCGTCAGCCATCACGCTCGCCGCGGTCTTGGGTGCGCCCCCAGCAATCGGACCGGCAGCGTGACGATCGCCCAAATCAAGTCCAGCACGCCGCCGACCGCGATGCCCACGATCCGAAAGGGCAGCAAGATCAGCCAGACGAGCGGATAGAGCACGAGCGCCAGCAGCGCCAGCGGCCAGCACAGAACGAACAGAATGCACCAAAGCACGAAAGTCAGCATCCGTTTCCGCCTCCACTCTAGATTACGCTCGCTCGCGCGAATTTGTTCCACGCGCGTTTGCTTCCTCAATGTGCTCGCTTTTGCTACATTTGCCTTCTCGCATGCCAACGATTCGCGTAACCAGCTCCAGCGGCCCTTATAACGTCTACTGCGCGCCCGGAGCGCTCGCGCGCGCGGCGACCCTCGCGGCGCGGCTTGGCGATTCCACGGGCACATTCCTTCTTTCGTCGCCGACCGTGTGGCGGCACTGGGGCAGGGCGCTGGCTAAGATCTTCGGCAAGGCCGCGCGCGGCGCAATTCTCTTCGATGACGCCGAATCGGCGAAACGCATCGCGACCGTGGAAGGCATCGCGCGCGAACTGGTCCGGGCGGGCGCGGATCGGCGCGCGGTGGTGGTGGCCATTGGCGGCGGAGTGGTGGGCGACGTCGCCGGCTTTGCGGCGGCGACGTATTTGCGCGGCGTGCGCCTGGTGCACGTGCCGACGACGCTCGTCGCACAGGTCGATAGCGCGATCGGCGGGAAAACCGGCGTCGATTTGCCCGAGGGGAAGAATCTCGTCGGCGCGTTTTATCCTCCCAAGCTTGTGATCGCTGACCCGATCACTTTGGCCACGCTGCCGCACCGCGAATTTCGAGCCGGCCTTTACGAGGTGATCAAATACGGCGTGATCGCCGATGCGAAGCTTTTCCATTATCTCGAGCGGCGCATGGACGCGATCCTGCGCCGCGATCCTCGCGCTCTCGCTTATATCATTCCGCGGTCGGCGGCGATCAAGGCGCGCGTGGTGAGCGAGGACGAGCGCGAAGGCGGCCTGCGGCAGATTCTGAATTTCGGCCACACCCTGGGCCACGCGCTCGAGACGGCCACTCACTACCGCCGATTTTTGCATGGCGAAGCGGTTGGCTGGGGGATGCTGGGCGCGACGCTGCTGGCGGTCGGCACGGGACGCTTGCGCGAATCAGACGCCGAGCGGATCATCCGGCTCATCGCGAGCGTCGGGCCATTGCCGTCGCTAGGGAAAATCCGCGCCGCTCAACTCCGGCCGATTCTCGCGAGCGACAAGAAGGCGCGCGCAGGGCGCGTCCGCTGGGTCCTGCCGCGCAAGATCGGCAACACGCAGTGGGGAATCGAAATTCCGTGGCGTATCGTCGCACGCTCTTTCGCCGCACTGCCGGCCATCGCACGCCATGCCGGCCTCGCCTCGAAGGCGTCTCGATGATCGCCGCGCAGAAGCCTGCACCGCTGCCCGGCACGCGCCCCGAGGGCTCGCGCGACGAGCGCGAGGCCTCCGCGCGCGTCCGCGAGATGTTCACGCGGATCGCGCCGCGCTACGATTTCCTCAACCATCTGCTGTCGTTTTCGCTCGATCGTCTTTGGCGGCGGCGCACGGCGAAGCGTTTCGCCGGGATTCTGCGGCGGCCGGATGCGCGCGTGCTCGATGTGTGCTGCGGCACGGGTGATCTGGCATTTGCGCTCGACCGCCGGCGGCCGCGCGGCTCGCAAGGCGGCGTGCAGCCTGTGCCGATCACCGGCAGCGATTTCGTAGAGCCGATGCTGACGCGCGCACGAGAGAAGGCGCTCGCTGCGCGTCGCCCTCTGGTTTTCGCGGCGGCTGATGCGCTGCATCTCCCATTCGCGGATGCCACCTTCGATCTAGTGACGACCGCTTTCGGATTTCGGAATCTTGCGAACTACGAGGAGGGCTTGCGCGAATTCGCGCGCGTCCTGAAGCAGGGCGGGGAACTCGGCATCCTCGAATTTACCGAGCCGTCGTCGGGGCCGATGGCCGGGCTCTTCCGCTTTTATTTCCGGCATATTTTGCCGCGAATCGGTGGCGCAATTTCGGGCAATGCCGAGGCCTACAAATATCTTCCCGGTTCCGTATCGAAGTTCCCCTCGCCGCCAGAGCTTGCGGCGCTCATGAAACGCACCGGCTTCAGCGATGTTCAAATAGCTTCGTGGAATTTCGGCAGCGTGATCCTGCATTCCGCCCGCCGCGTGTAATTCGTTCGCCGGGATGCAAAAAGCCTCGCCCCTGGAAAGCGGGGTGAGCTACATTAGGGCCATGGCTGAATCCAACGGAAATTCCCTTGTCGATCTTCGCAGCGACACCGTGACGCGGCCGACGCCGGCGATGCGCCGCGCCATGGCCGAGGCGGAAGTAGGCGACGATGTGTACGCCGAGGATCCTACCGTCAACCGGCTGCAGGCGCGCGCCGCTGAAATCTTCGGGCGCGATGCGGCTCTGTTTTTTCCTTCGGGCTCGATGGCCAATCTCACCGCGATCAAGACGTGGACGCGGCCCGGCACCGAAGTGATCTGCGAGGGACACGCGCACATCTATCTCTACGAAATGGCGGCGGTCTCCGCGATTGCCGGCTGCATGCCGAATACGGTCCCCACCGAGGAAGGCGTTCTCACGTGGGACCTGATCGAGCCGGCGATCCGCCCGCACATTTACTACCGCGCGCAGACCTCGCTGATCGAACTCGAGAACACGCACAACATGCACGGCGGCACGGTCTATCCGCCCGCGGTCATCGACGATATCTGCGAGCACGCGCACGCGGCCGGCATTCCGGTGCATCTCGACGGGGCGCGCGTCTTCAACGCTTCGGTGGCGACGGGCTGCAGCGTGGCCGACATCACGAAGAAACTCGATTCGGTGATGTTCTGCCTCTCCAAGGGACTGGGCGCGCCGGTCGGGTCGATGCTGGTGGGCTCGCGCGATTTCATCGAGAAGGCGCGCGTGACGCGCAAGCTGCTGGGCGGCGGGATGCGGCAGGTGGGCGTACTCGCGGCGGCGGGGCTCGTCGCACTCGAGGAGTCGCCGAAGAACCTGCATCGCGACCATGAGAATGCGCGTTATTTGGCCGAGGGATTGTCGCGACTGCCGGGCGTTGCGATCGATCCGAAGAAGGTGGTGACGAATATTCTGATTTTCGATGTCACCGAGACCGGCCGTACGGCTGCCGACATTTGCGCCGCGCTGGCCCGGCAAAATATCCTCGCAGGGCCGACGGGGAAATACGCCATCCGCATGGTCACGCACTACGACGTGGATCGCGCCGGAATCGACAGGGCGCTGGCGGCGATGGACGAGATTCTCACCGAGCGCGCCACCACGGCTCGTTCCTAGCAGGCGCAGACGACAAGGCATTAGAGCGACCGTAGGCTCGAACCCCTTAAAAGTCCCTGCACCCGTTTACTCATGAGTTGACCGCCCGCGCAATTCCATGCGCTCAGCGCCTCGACCTGCGAAAATTCCCGTGGTGAAAGCATGAGACCCTCTCTGCGCACAGTTCTCGCGGATTCGCATATTGCGGCCGCGGCGGTCGCGGTGCTTCTGCTTTGGTCGCTCGAAGTCGGCGCGGAGGGCTTTTCCCAACAGTTCACTCGCGCCACGTACCTGGTAACCAACGCCCTGGCGACGCTTAATGTCGAGCATTTCTCGACGACGTACACCATCAGAATCGACTGGCTCATCACCACTCTAAACCTGTGCTATGCGAGCGTCGCTCTAGCCGTCGCGTGGTTGCTGTCGCGCTGGGCGTACGGCGCGGGCCCACTTCGCATACTTCGTGGATGCTACGCGAGGCTATCCGGGGGCAACCATGCTTAAGCGCTTGAAGCGGGCTCTGGTGGAGAGCTATATCGGCGCGATTGCCCTCGGCTGGCTGCTCGCCGACGACATCATGCAGTTCGCGAACATTTTCGCCACGCCCATCCAGGAATGGGCCGCGCGCCATGAGTATTCCAACCTGATCGCGAAAGCTCCCGCTCCCGCTGCGTCAGGACTGCCACTTGAATTTGCGGAACCGGCTGTGATTCGTTTCCTGCTGATACTGGCGATCTGGTATGGCCTGGTGCGGTGGCTATACTTTGACTCTCCGAGCAAGCAAGCCTCAGAATCCGTCGAGCTGGAATAGAGGGCCCGGAATTCGACGTACCAAGCAAAAGTTATCTAGCTGGCGGAATTTTTTGCGCGTTTTCCGTGGAGCATCCGCTATCGTGCGGCTCGCGCAGCTTCGTTCGCTACGGAAAAAAGCTAAGTCGTGCCGGCGCAATGCGAGCGCTCTTCACTGAAACGGCACATCGCGGCAAGAAACAGCGCGGGCATGCGGTGGTTCGGCCAGGCGGTTGCGCTGACTCCAAATGACTTTCCGCCGCACCCAGCCGCCGCGGCATATCCCGGGGGAAACAATGGCAACCAACGCAGTGACGCTGGCTGAGTCACCCATGGGCGTCGAAAAGCGCCTGTGGCAGGCGGTGATCGTGACGGCGATTCAAGAATGGATTTCGGGCCCTCTTCGTTCCAAACGGCAGGCTGAAGAATATCTCTTTCAAGATCAGAAGGATTTCCCGGTCGTGTGCCAATCCGCCGGAATGGACGCGGACCGCTTACGCGCCAAGCTCAATCGCCTCCTGCGCCACAATCCTGCGCTCGCTGCATCCGCCGATTTCTTTAATCGCTGAATCACGAGCTCGGCCAACATCTGCTGAAGCCTTCCCGCAGATGTGAACGCGCGGCTCCCATCCGCCACCGGAGCCGCGCGTTTTTCTTTTGCCCTTCTCGCGGGAGTGTCACGCCGTGAGCGCCGGAACCGGCGAATGTGTCACTCCCATTTGCTCCGGTCACTTCGCTGGGAAAGGCCCCACATGAAATCGGGGTGGGCTTTGCCCCATTCGAGTGCGGGTGCCCATGCCGCTTGCAGGATGGGATCGGAAGCCCAATGCTCAAAGTAAGGACGAAGGGCCGCGGTTTCCAGCGCATGCTCCAGAAACGCCGTTTCAATCACATAGCGGATGTCCTCGTCGCCCTCGACGAAAAGCTGAGTCACAGCATGCGCTGCTTTTGTGATTACAGCCGATCCGCCTTCCATTCCCAAAAGATGGCGAAGCCAAAAGTGAAGAGACTGCGCAGCCTCGAAGCGTTCTAGAATTTCTTCGTTGCCCGTCACACGTTCCCGGATGCACCCCAGTAGGTATCGCTGGATCAGAGAGCAGGTCAGCTCAATTCCCAGCTCGGGTTGAATTCGATGGTACCCCTGGTCGGTAAGCCGATATAGCTTTGAAAGCCCCGATAGGTCGGAGTCTGTTGTGCCCTCGATCCAAAGAAGGACACTCTCCCTCGGTATAGGGCCGTCGCCGGCCAATACTGCATCAACGTCGGAGTCGAACTTGCTCACGGAAGGATACTAAGTTCGAAATATGTGTTTAACAATAGGGCTCTCTGCGAATCGGTTACTTGTCACGATCGCTCTGCGGGCATATCTTGCAGTTGATGGCTAATCCAAATGGCTTTCCGGACCGAGCGCCTGACGGGAACGTTCGACGCGAGGCCGAAATCGATCCGACAAGGGTCGTTCCGTTCGGGCGCTACGGCGCGGGTCTTTTTACCGGGCATCCGGTGGGGCTGGTGGTGGTATTCGGGCTGCTGTTCATGGGTTTCGTGGGCCTGCCTGGTGCGCACTTGTTCTACGGCGGCGCTCTTCTTCTGGGCGGCGTGTGGGGATTATGCCTCTGGCTGCGGCACCGATAGCGACGCCAGAACGCCGATTCGGCGGGATTACCTCTGAAATTCGACCGTCAGGACCATGTGCGCGGTGGTGGGCTTGCCATCCTTGAGCGCGGGCTGGAATATCCACAGGCCGACGGCTCCTTCCGCGGAACTCTCCAGCACGCGCGGGCCGGAGAGGAGCTTCATCTGCTTCAAATTCCCCCTCTCGTCGATCACGGCATCGAGGGTTACAACTCCTCCCAGGTCGAGGTCCTTTGCCCACTTGGGAAGCGGCGGCTGATATTGCGAGAGGATTCTCGCGGGAATCGTCTCCGCGCTGAGCTCACTGCTGCGGGGCCTCAGATCCGCCAGCGCACCCGAGCCCGGTTCCATTCGAAATGCGACCGGTGCAGCTGAATCTTCAGTTTGCTTATGCCCCTGTGTCCGAGTGGGCGCTGCTGCTGCCGCAGTCTTTGGGGCTCGCGCGGCAGGCGCTTGCGCCACTGCCGGCGGCGGAGTCTTCGGCGCCGGCCGAGCGGGTGCAGCTTCGCTCTTGTTTGCTTTCGCCAGCGCTGCTTTCGACGGTCGTGCCTTGCCATGTGGTATTGGGACATTCATGTGCGCCACCGCGGCTAGCGACAGGCGGCTTTCGGGATACAGCATCCGAGTGACGTCCCATGAAACTCCAAGCGCCGATCCGATCACGATGACGGCGACAATCCCCAGCGCGATGGGGTTCTTGCGGACCGTGAGTTCGCGCAGCCCGTGCAGCCGAAAGGCCAGCGTCGAGAATGCCTTGGCCCTGGGCGGGACGCCCGGAGCACCATCGCCTTGTGCCGCTGCGTCTGAAGCAGCCTGCTGCTGCTGCGCTTCATTCTCGGCGGTTTTTGCAGCAGTCCGCTTGGCGATCGCTTTTGCGTACTTTGCAAGGATTCCGGCGAGTTGCTCCGCCTCTTTCGCATCATCGACTTGCGCCGCAGGCGCGGGCTCGGACGAAGAATCCGGCTGGGCGGGCGTCGAAGAAAGGACAGGCGCCGGCAGGGCATCGGAAACGGCCGTGGGCGCAGAAATTGGTGCCTCGGCAGGCGCGCTCGATTCCGCGCCGGATTCGATGGGCGGAGTCTGCGCAACGGCTTCCATCGCGGCGGGCGCCGATTCCTGCGGCGCCGTCTTTTCCTCAGCAGCGGAGGGAAGTTCGCCTGGAGCGTCTACAGCCTTCCAGAAATCGGGATCGTGAATGGTGAATTCGAGGTCCGTGCAGCCCGTCTGGCCGGCGGGCGGCGCCTCGATCACGCGGCAGAGAATTTCCCGCCCGGAGAGTTCATTGCGCAGGAAGAGAGATTGTCCCGGCGCAACGCGCGCTTTAAGGTTGATTGCAGCGCCGTTGTCGAAGACGAGCGTGGTCTTCAGGGATTCGGTGAAGAGTTCGCGCCGTTCCGTCCCCTCGACGATCTGCGACCCCTGGATCGTGATCGGAATCTCCCGGGCCGTGACTTGAGCAGTTTGAGTGGGATCAGCCATTCTTCGTCCCGATTGACGGAATTCGCGGCGCGGGCTTTCTGTCCCCCGACATGGAACACATCCCCCTGGGCACACGCGCGGTTGTACCGCCGGGCACCCTGCCACGGTTTGCTGCTACTTATATGCTGACCTTAGAAGGGATTGGCATCAATAGCCCAGTAGTACTAGTCCTTTCTTGCAAGACGACCTACGCCCAGGTTACTGACATCCCATCACACTCATTCCATGGGAGATAAATAGCCGGCAGACCGCTCGCATTACGTGTATTCCGCTGGGTGCGGATTGGACACAACATTCGCTCCAAGGCGAAGGGCGAGGGCGTCCGCTTCTGGAATTCCCGGCAGATATCCCTAGCCGCGGCCAACGAAGGGCATCTTGGTCGCCATCACGGTCATGAACTGGACGTTTGCATCGAGCGGGAGCGAGGCCATGTAGACGACCGCGCGCGCGACGTCGGCGGGATCCATGGTGGGCTCGACTGCGATCGTGCCATTGGCTTGCGGCACGCCCTTCTTCATTCGCTCCACCATTTCGGTCGCGGCGTTTCCGATGTCGATTTGGCCGCAGGCGATGTCGTACTTTCGGCCGTCGAGCGAAGTCACTTTCGTGAGACCGGTGATTCCGTGCTTCGACGCGGTGTAGGGCGCGGAATTCGGCCGCGGTGCATGCGCCGAGATCGACCCGTTGTTGATGATGCGTCCGCCGCGCGGTTCCTGGCTTTTCATGATCTTGAAGGCTTCTTGGGTGCAGAGAAACGGGCCGGTGAGGTTTGTATCGACGACGGATTTCCAGCGTTCATAAGTTAAGTCCTCAAGCGGGCCGCCGCTGGAGATGCCGGCGTTGTTGAAGAGGAGATCGAGGCGGCCGAAGGCGTCTTTTGTCTTCGCGAAGAGATTGCGCACGGAGGCCGGATCCGTGACATCCGTCGGCACGACCAGGCTTTGCGAATGTGTCTGCTGCACCTCGAGGGCGGTCGCTTCCAAAGCCTCTTGGCGCCGGCCGGAAAGAACTACGGAATAGCCTTCGCGGGCAAGAGCAACCGAGACGAATTTGCCGATGCCGCTGCCCGCGCCCGTCACGATGGCAATCTTTGATGGCGATTGAGCTGATGAGCCCATGAGCGTCCTCCGAGGCAAGGATCATAAATCAAAGCTGGCTCCGCGTTGCCTGCCACTTCGTTTCTGTCCGGACGAAGCGGTTGCGGTCGGCGAGGAGAGCGGATACAGTTCCCGGCGCGGGCAACTCTCCCAAGAGGTCTCACATGAATATATCGACAGCCGCAACGTCAGCGGGCTCGGCCGATCCCGATATCGGCTTTTTCACCGCGCTGCAGGCAGCGGAAGCCATTCGCGAGAAAAAAATGTCGTCGGTGGAGCTTACACGGCACGTTTTCCAGCGAATCGAGCGGTTCAATCCTGCGCTCAACTCTTTTGCGTATCTGCTCAAGGAAGATGCGATGGCCCGGGCGAAGCAAGCGGACGAAGCGCTCGCGCGCGGGGAATCGCTCGGCGTGTTTCACGGCGTGCCCGTCAACGTGAAGGAGAGCTTTGCGGTGGAGGGGCGTCCGTGTACTTGGGGACTGCCGCCTTTCAAAGATTCGAAGGCGCCGCGCAACTCCGTGGCCGTCGACCGACTGCTGGGCGCGGGAGCGGTGTTGCTGGGCGCGACGAACGTTCCCGTCAATCTCGCTGATTGGCAATCCTACAATCCGATTTACGGTGCGACGAATAATCCGTGGGATTTGAAGCGCACGCCCGGAGGATCCTCGGGCGGTTCGGCTGCGGCGCTGGCGGCGGGGCTCGGGTATCTGAGCGTTGGAAGCGACATCGGCGGCTCGATTCGCGTGCCGTCAAATTTCTGCGGAATCTACGGGCACAAGCCGACGCTCGATCTGGTGAGCCAGAGTGGCCACCAGCCGGGTGGCGTGCCGACTGCTCCGGGATTCTCGACGCTGCTGGCCGTGGCCGGGCCGATGGCCCGGAGCGCCGGCGACCTGCTGGCGGCGCTGCGCGTCTTGGGCGGGCCGGTTCGCTGGGACGCCAAGGCCTGGAAATGGGAGATGCCGCCCGCTCGCGGCCGGAGCTTGAAAGATTTTCGCGTCGGGTACGTGCTCGACGATCCCATCGCTCCCGTCGCGCCAGACGTGCGCGCCGCGCTTGAAAAAGTGATTGAGAGCGTGGGCCGGGGGGGCGCGAAAATGAAGCCGGGGTGGCCCGCGAGCATCGAGCCGGCGGCGCTCCTCGACACGTACCTTTACCTGCTGTTCGCATTCGAAATCAGCATGTCCCCGCCGGAGGCGCAAGAAGAGCAGCGGCAGAAATTCGAGGAGATGACAGGCCCGGCGGTCGCTGCAACTCTTACGTCGTTCACGCACTGGCAAGCGCGGAATTTGGAGCGCGTGCGATTTCGGGCGCGCTGGCAGGCTTACTTTGACGAGGTGGATGTATTCCTTTCGCCGGTCACATTCACCGCGGCGTTCCCGCACGATCACAGCGAGCCTCAGAGCCGGCGCTCCATTGCCACCGCGGACGGGCCGCGAAGCTACATGCATGGCTTGAACTGGATCAGCCCCGCGACGCTGACCGGATGCCCGGCCACAGTCGCACCGGCCGGCCGTACCGAAGCGGGTTTGCCGGTAGGAATTCAGATCATGGGGCCGTACTGGGAAGACGCGACGACGATCACTTTTGCGGATTTGCTTGCGCGGGAGATCGGCGGGTTCGTGCCACCGCCCGGATACGGCAGCTAGCCTCTGTCGGCAGCGCACGTTGTGGAGACTTCTTCAGAGTCTCCGTGTCTCTGTGGCAAATCCCTGTTTCGCTTTTCCATCTTCCACTTGTTAAAATGAGTGGTTGCGCGGAAAGGATTTCTTACTCTTGAAGATTCGGCCCGCTGTTTTGGCTTTGGCAATTATTCTCGGCTTCGCAATCACCGGATGTAGCAAGAAAGACAACGAAGATTCCTCGGCTCCGCCCGAGCCTACCGCTGTGGTCGATCCCGCAACGGCGGGGACGATCACGGGCACGGTCACCTTCGAAGGCACGCCACCCAAATTCCACGCGATCGATATGAGCGCCGAGCCGGCGTGCGTCCAGGAAAATCCGAAGCCCGTCGTGCCGCCGATTGTGGTACTCGGCCCTCATGATGCATTGGCGGACACGGTCGTCTATATCAAATCCGGACTCGGCTCCTATCGCTACGACACGCCAACCGACCCGGCTGTCCTCGACCAGAAGGGTTGCATGTACGTCCCGCGCGTCCTTGCGCTGCGCACCAATCAGCCCCTCGAGATCAAGAACACCGACCCGGTGACGCATAACGTTCATCCGATGCCGCGCAAAAACAAGTCTTGGAACCGCTCGTTGCCCGCCGACGCGCCGCCGTTCATGACAAAATTTCCGCATCAAGAGCTGGGCATTCCGGTGGCATGCAACATCCATCCGTGGATGCGCGCGTTTCTCTTCGTCTTCGACAATCCCTATTACGACATGACCACCAAAGCCGGCACATTCGAGCTCAAGAATCTCCCGCCCGGCACCTACACCATCGAGGCCTGGCACGAATACCTCGGCACAGTCGACCAAACGGTGACCATCGCGCCCAAGGAATCCAAAGCGATTTCCTTCAAGTTCTCCGCATCTCACTGAGGCTTGCGCCGTTTGCCTAGACGAGGGGTTTCCGATAAAATTTGGTGTTACAGGATTCGCTGTACGATCCCTGAGGGAATGGCAGAGACACAACACCGAACTACCCTGGCCTTCGACGCAGCCGACGAGTACCGTCCCGAACCGCCTTCTGAACCCGAAATTCCAGCCTGGAAAGATGGCAGCCTGCGCATCGGCATCCACACGTCGATTGCGGGAGACTTCACCGCCGCGCTCGAAATGGCGCACGGACTGGGCGCAAACGCGCTGCAGATCTTTTCGTCGAGCCCGCGCATGTGGGCGCGGGGAAATTCGCGCATTGCCGGAAGCGAGGCGGAGCGGTTCCGTGCGCGACGCAAGGAACTGGGGCTCGGGCCGCTCGTGATTCACGCAAACTACCTGATCAATCTGGCGTCGCCAAATCCGGTGCTGCGCACGCAATCGGTGCAGGGATTTCATCAGGAGCTTGTGCGCGGGATGGCGCTGGGCGCGGATTTCCTGGTGGTGCATCCCGGCAGCCGGCTGGAGAGCTCGATCGAAGCCGGCGTGGCGGCGATCGCCGAATCGCTGAAGCAGGCTGCTCGCGGGTTGAAGGTCGGCGAGCTACGAATTTTGCTCGAAAATACCGCGGGACAGGGAAGTGCGGTTGGCTCGCGATTCGAGGAGCTGAAGGCGGTGCTCGACGCGTGTCCGGAGCTGCCGCTCGGAATCTGCATCGATACGGCGCACCTGTTTGCGGCGGGCTGGGATATTCGCAAGGCTCCGGGGCTCGACGCGGCATTGCGGCATATCGAGGCCACGGTGGGGATCGATCGCGTGCGAGTCGTTCATATGAACGATTCGAAGACGGCGCTTGGCTCTCGCGTCGACCGGCACGAGCACATCGGCAAGGGCAAAATCGGGATCGAGGCGTTTCAAGAAATTCTGAAGCATCCGATGCTGGCTGGGCGCGCGTTCATCTTGGAGACGCCGATCGATAGGCCGGGCGACGACAAACGAAATGTGGCCGCGCTTTGGCGGCTCACCGGCCGCGTCGTCCGCGCGACTGGTGAGGGCATGAAGCCGCGGCGCGGCAAGCAAAGGCAAGCGAAGATCATGCCGAGAGCCAGGACGAAAGCGAAGTCAAAAGCGTAACGCGGGGAGCGCAGGGAAGAAAATCTGGGGAGCAGCGAACAGCAAGGCAGATGGCGCAAACAACAGTTTCGGAGACTCAGGGAGAGCGCAGAGTGAGCGATTACGATCCGCAGCGCATCGAGGCGAAGTGGCAGAAGGTGTGGGAAGAGCAGGAGGCGTTTCGCGCCGTCGACAACGACGCGTCGCGCGAGAAATACTACCTGCTCGAAATGCTCCCGTATCCCTCCGGCACCCTGCACATGGGCCACATGCGCAACTACACCATCGGCGACGCGGTGGCGCGCTACAAGCGGATGTGCGGGTTCAACGTGCTCCACCCGATCGGATGGGATGCGTTCGGATTGCCCGCCGAAAACGCGGCGATCAAGCGGGGCGTCGCGCCGCGCGAATGGACAAACGCCAACATCGCGCAGATGAAAGCGGTGTGCAAGCGATTCGGTTTCAGCTACGACTGGCGCCGCGAAATCTCCACCTGCGAGCCGGAATATTACCGGTGGAACCAGTGGTTTTTTCTGCGCATGCTCGAGCGCGGGCTGGCGTACCGCAAGCGCAGCCGCGTGAACTGGTGCCCTCAGTGCCAGACCGTCCTCGCGAACGAGCAGGTGATCGATGGGTTCTGCTGGCAGCATGAAAGCACGCCGGTCGAATCGAAAGAGATCGAGCAGTGGTTTCTGCGCATCACCAAGTACGCCGATGCGCTATTGGAAAGCATGAACGAACTGGCTGAGGGATGGCCCGAGCGCGTCCTCGTGATGCAGCAGAACTGGATCGGGAAATCGCGTGGCACGCGCGTGCGGTTTGACGTGGCCGACGTCGAGGGATTGGCACTGGAGGTTTTCACCACGCGCGTCGACACGATTTACGGAGTCTCGGCGGTAGTGATCGCGGCGCGGCATCCGGATGTCGAAAAGCTGCTCGATGGCGTGCGCGGGCGTGCCGCGATGGAAACGCAGCTCAAGTCAATGCAAGGGAAGAGCGTGAAAGCGGCGGACATCGCGACCGCGGAGAAAGAAGGATTCTTCACCGGGCGATTTGCGTTGAATCCTTTTTCGGGCGAGCGCGTCCCGATCTGGGTGGCGAATTTCGTCCTGGCGGAATACGGCACGGGCGCGGTGATGGCGGTGCCGGCGCACGACCAGCGCGATTTCGAATTCGCGGAGAAATATCATCTGCCGGTGAAGATCGTGATCCAACCGCTCACGGGCCCGCCGCTGCGCCCGGACCGGATGAACGAAGCCTACACGGAGTACGGGCGGCTGGTGGATTCAGGTTCGTACAGCGGGCTGACGTCCGAGCAAGCCATCGAAAAGATGGCGGCGGACGCGGAGGCCAAAGGATTCGGCAAGGGCGAGACGACCTACCGGCTGAAGGATTGGGGCATCTCGCGGCAGCGCTATTGGGGCACGCCGATCCCCGTGGTGTATTGCAAGAACGACGGAGTGGTGGGCGTGCCTGACGATCAGCTTCCCGTGCGCCTGCCGGAAAACGTAACGCTGACCGGACAAGGGCAATCGCCTCTGGCGAGCGTGCCCGAATTCCTGCACACCACATGCCCGAAGTGCGGCGGCCCGGCCGAGCGCGAGACGGACACGATGGACACGTTCATCGATTCGTCGTGGTATTTCTACCGTTACACGGACCCGCACAACGATCGCGCGCCTTTCGATAAAGCCAAGGCCGCATATTGGTTCCAGATCGACCAGTATATCGGCGGCGTCGAGCACGCAATCCTGCACCTGATCTACTCGCGATTTTTCTGCAAGGTGATGAACGAACTCGGGCTGGTCGATCACCGCGAGCCGGTGAAGCGCCTGTTCTCGCAGGGCATGGTGCTGAAAGACGGCATGAAGATGTCGAAGTCGAAGGGCAATATCGTCGGCGCCATCGAGATGGCCGATAAATATGGCTGCGACACGGGCCGGATGTACACGCTCTTCGCGGCGCCCCCGGAAAAAGATCTCGAATGGAGCGAGCAGGGAATCGAAGGCTCGGCGCGATTCCTGAATCGCGTTTACCGGCTGGTCGAAAAGCACGCGGCGAGGCTGCCGGCCGAGCCGGTCGACCTGGATCAGCCAACGGACATGGCCAAAGCCACGCCGAAGGAAAAGATTCTGGTCCGCAAGACGCACCAGACCCTCAAGCGCGTGACCAACGATTTCGAGTCGCGTTGGCATTTCAATACGTCCGTGGCGCTGATCATGGAACTCGTCAACGAGCTGACGGCTCAGGAGCCGCTCGATCAGGATATTTCGCCGCTGATCCTGAAGCGTGTGCTAGCGGCGCTAATCCTGATGCTTTCGCCGATGACTCCCCACATCGCCGAGGAGCTGTGGGAGAAGCTCGGCAACGCGACGGGACTCTCGAAAGAAAAGTGGCCGCGCTATCGCGAAGACCTGACGCGCGAGGAACAGATCGAGATCATCATCCAGATCAACGGGCGGGTCCGCGGAAAGGTTCTCGTCGAGGCCGAATTGAGCGAAGATGAGACGCGCGAACGCGCGGTCAACGATCCGCGCATCGCTCCGCTGATCGCGGGTAAGCAGATTGTGAAGGTCATCGTCGTGCCGAAGAAGCTGGTGAATATAGTCCTTCGGTAGCCGAGGCGCGATTCTCGGTGAGGGCTCGGACGCGAACGCATGCGCACGGAGGAACGATGGCGGAAGGCGTGGCGGCGGTTCAGAGAGAACTCGGAGGCGCGGTGAGCACGCGACACGGAATCGTGGTCCTGGATTTCGGCGGGCAGTACACGCAGTTGATCGCGCGGCGCATCCGCGAGCAGCAGGTGTTTTCCGCGATTCTGCCGTGCACGGCTTCGCTCGACGAGATTCGCGCGCAGGAGCCAGTCGGCATCGTGCTATCGGGCGGCCCGAGCTCCGTCTACGACGCCGATGCGCCCGTGTGCGATCCCAAGGTGCTGCAGCTTGGCGTCCCGGTGCTCGGCATCTGCTACGGGATGCAATGGCTCACCCACACGCTCGGCGGGAAAGTGGAGCGCGCGAACCGGCGCGAGTATGGCCGCGCGGAGCTGGGCTTCGAGGCGGATTCAAAGCTGTTCAATGGATTGTCGGGGCGGCTCAAGGTGTGGGAAAGCCATGG